>TARA_B110000261_G_scaffold164668_1_pt1 | contig 59008 bp, 55 predicted proteins | sample TARA_B110000261 | Tara Oceans TARA_B110000261 (sample SAMEA4397705) | marine metagenome | biome: Polar Biome; feature: [DCM] deep chlorophyll maximum layer (ENVO:01000326); material: water (ENVO:00002006), including particulate matter (ENVO:01000060) such as... | depth 20 m | reverse complement strand
ACCCACGGCGATCAGCCGATCGGTTGCTGAATTGAATACAAGTGGGCTCTACGACTAACCACATGAGCCCTTATACTAAATCGTACTAAAGGGCCCCCATCCTTGCCCTATTAGAAATCTACCTTGCCTTACCAGAAATCTACATTTGACAAAGGTCAGCGCCTCCAATTATTGTGCATAGCTTAACTATTTATATAGTTACTACATTAATAACTGGCAACGATGAATGTTATCCACCAGCAGTAAATTAAGTTTCGGCATCGGCTCGGCCGCAGAAGGTGTTAAGAACGTCGCATTTTCGCTGTTCCTGTTGTTCTTTTATGTACAGGTACATGGCCTATCCGCATCACTCGCAGGCATGGCCTTATTCATAGCGCTGTGCTTTGACGCGATATCCGACCCAGTCGCCGGTTATATCTCAGATTCGTGGCGTTCTCGCTGGGGCCGTCGTCATCCCTTTATGTATGCGGCAGCCATCCCACTGGGAATCGCTTTCTATTTCGTTTTCACACCACCCGAAGATCTTGGTCAGTGGGCATTGTTTGCGTGGTTGACGGGTTTTACGATCCTCACACGGGCGGCCATGACCCTCTACTACGTGCCACATATGGCACTGGGCGCTGAGTTGTCAGACGACTACGAAGAACGTACCAGCATCGTTTCTTATCGCACGGCATTCAGCATTTTTGGCGCTCTCGCTGTCTATGGCACGGTCGGCATATTTTTTCCCGAGGGTGAGGATGGCGCGCGCGGGCAACTAAACAACGACAACTACCCCTCCTTTGCGCTCACGTGTGGACTGGTTATGTGGCTGACCATTTGGATCTCTGCTGGCGGCACCCACAAAGAGATTCCACGCTTGAGAACAAGCGAAGTGAAACCAGAACCCTTCAATTTTCTTGGCGTATTTCGAGAAACCAAAATCGCCTTGACCAACAAAAATTTCCGCGTCGTGTTTCTCGCCGTGCTGTCGTCATATGTCATGAACGGCGTGAATGTCGCTTTGAGCCTGTTTGTCTTCACTTTTTTCTGGGAACTGAGCGCCCAAGACATGCAGATGGTACTGATGATCATGCCATTCGGGGTGTTGCTGGGCATACCGTTTACCAAATTTATTCATCGTCGTTTTGACAAAAAACCCGCTATCGTATTCAGCATGGCTTGGTGGGCAGTGCTCCAGGTGCTGCCTGTGATGCTTCGCCTTGTAGGATTCTTCCCCGACAATGGCGCCAGTGAACTGGCTTACATCCTTGCAGGTATCGCATTCCTGCAAGGCGTAGGTACTAGTTTTGGTACGGTAACTGTGGGATCGATGATTGCAGATATTGTCGACGAACAGGAACTCGTTACTGGACGGCGCCAGGAAGGCACTTTCTTTGCCGCCCTTTCGTTTTCAGCCAAGGCGACTTCCGGGCTCGGCGGTTTGGTTGCCGGAGTGGGTTTGGATCTTATCAATTGGCCACAAGCTGAAGCGATACAGTCAGCTGCCAAAATGGATCCAGAAATCATCACTCGATTGGGCCTGCTGTTTGGCCCCCTTGTGGCGTTTTTTGGCATCGCCGCGATTTGGTTTTACTCCTTATATAACCTCGACCGCGCTAAGCACACCGCAATTCTAACCGAGCTTAGGAAAAAACGCGCAAATACCTCTGAAAACAACTTGGACGACGCCGTCGCACAACCAGTATGAAAATTACCGATGTAGAAACCTTTGTTGTCGCTACCCCACCACCACACCTCGGTGGTCGCGTGTGGATATTTGTTAAGCTCACTACTGACAACGGTCTGGTCGGTTACGGCGAGGTTTATCAAATACCCTTTCATCCACTCACTGTCGCAGCCATGATCGAAGATCTCGCCGAAACTTACGCTGTAGGTGAAGACCCATTCCAAATCGAACGACTTTGGCGCCGCGTCTACTACGGCGAAGGCTATGAAAGCAAAATCGTCCATCAGCATCCGGATCATACCGTGCTCGGAATACTGAGCGCGTTAGAAATGGCTTGTTGGGACATTTTAGGTCGCGCCCTTGAGCAGCCCATCTACAATTTCCTCGGTGGTAAGTACCACGAGAAATTACGCTCCTATTCTTATCTTTATCCTGCACCTGACGACCGAGCCCGGGGGTATCTGCACACAGATCCAGACCGTGCTGCACGAGGCGCGGCGGCAATGGTCGAAGACGGTTTTACAGCAGTTAAATTCGATCCTTTGCTTGACGTGATGAATGTTAAAGACCCTCAAGAGACGCCACTAGACCGCCTCGATAACGCCGAAGCCGTGGTACGACAGGTGCGAGAGGCTGTGGGGGGTAAGTGCGACATCCTTATCGGTACCCATGGCCAAACGACAACCTCATCGGCTCTGCGTTTCGCCCGACGAGTAGAACAATATGATCCATTGTGGTTTGAAGAACCTGTGCCGCCAGAAAATGTCGACGAAATGGCGCGAGTCGCACAGCACACCACCATCCCGGTAGCTACTGGCGAACGATTGTCTACCAAGTTCGAATTCCGCCTGCTATTGGAAAAACAAGCCGCCGCCATACTACAAATGGCTTTGGGACGGGTCGGCGGCATACTTGAGGCCAAGAAGATTGCAGGCATGGCTGAGGCTTCCTACGCACAGATCGCCCCTCACCTCTACTGCGGCCCAATCGAAGAAGCGGCAAACATCCAGCTGGACGTTTGTTCGCCTAACTTTCTGATTCAGGAAAGCATCGGTAAGTTAGATGGTTTCCATGCAGAAATCCTAAAGACCCCAATCCAATGGCAGGACGGTTACATCATCCCTCCTACCGGACCAGGCTTGGGGGTGGAACTAGACGAAGACGTCGCTCGCGCTCACGCCTACACCGTCGAACCAACAGGAGGAAAACATGAACTTTGACTTAATCATTCGCGGCGGCACTGTCGTCGACGGCGGCAATACGCCCGCCAACATCGCTGACGTTGCGGTCTTGGGCGACACCATCGTTGAAATCGGCAATGTTTCAGGCACGGCGACAAGAGAAATTGATGCGTCAGGCCTGGTCGTCACCCCTGGATTCATTGATATGCACACCCACCTGGATGCGCAAATCAGCTGGGACCCGTACATGACACCGCTGACTGGACATGGCGTCACCACGGCACTGCTAGGAAACTGCGGCGTAACATTTGCGCCCTGCAAAGCCGACGACCGCGAGACTCTCGCCGCCATGATGGAGACGGTCGAGGACATCCCGAAACGCGCCATATTGGAAGGCTTGTCCTGGGAATGGGAGAGCTACGGCGAGTACCTCAACGCCCTTGAGAAATTGCAACCAGCCGTCAACGTTGCTGGATTAGTGGGCCACTGTGCACTGCGCTATTATGTGATGGGTGCGCGAGGTGTTGACGAGCAACCCAACGCCGCAGAACTAGAACAGATGGCAGAAATCGTCGAGCAGTCAATCAAAGACGGTGCCATCGGCTTCTCTACCTCCAGACTGCTCATGCACTACCTGCCAGATGGAAGAAACATCCCCGGCACCCACGCTGAACACCACGAAATCATCGAAATAGCCAAGCGAGTCGCAGCCCAGGGTGGGTTGATGCAAAACGTTATGAACTTCCACACCGCACTTGATTCTGAGCTTGAGTTATTGAGAAACGAAGCTCGCACGGGAAGTCGCGTGTTATTTAGCGCCGGTGCCAGGGAATCTCGTCAGTTTAGTGATCAACTCATAACTTCGCTGAATGACTACCGCAACGAAGGCCTAGACATACACGCCTGTGCGATCCCACGAAGTGGCGGCTACTTATCAAATTTGCACAGCACCTTCATAATGGATTTGCTCAGCCAATTTATGGCCCATTCGCCAGGCTGGCAACGGCTATTCGAGCTACCGTTCGCAGAGCGACTCGCGTCATTAACAGACGACAATTTAGTCAACGACCTGGTTGCCGAAGCTGAGGCCTACAACAAACAAACCAACGGCGAGTTAGACCGTGAATACCAACGCTTTTTCTGGCTGGGTGACGGTCCACGGCCCGACTACTCTAAGGACGCTGTGAGCTTACTGGATCTTGCTGCACAAACCGGCATAGACCCGGCGCGTCAATGGTTGAACATGATGCGAGAGAGCGAGGGAAGAACGACTTTCAACTACCATTTGTTTAACCCGTCGCTAGAACATCTTGAGGATGTGGTTACCACAGATTGGTGCATGCCGGGGTTAGGCGACGCTGGGGCTCACGTGGGCCAAGTCATGGACTGCGGATGGGCAACCTTTACGCTGTCTTACTGGCATAGAGATCGCGGCGTTTACGGCTTGGAAGAAGCAGTTCGCAGGATCACCTCCATTCCCGCCCATGTTTTGGGTTTAACAGATCGCGGTACGCTGACGGTCGGGTCCAAAGCAGACATCAACATCATCGATATTGAACGCTTATCTGAACGACATCCTGAGTTCGTCTACGACTTCCCCAATGATTCCGGGCGTTTTGTACAACATGCTACGGGGTATCGAGCCACCATCTGCAACGGTCAGATAGTGGTGGAAGACGATGAGCTTACAGGCAATCGCGCAGGATCAGTACTCAGAAGTAGCCAGCCCGGCAATTCTTCTTAACCGATCCTTTCTTTAGCAAAGTAACCGCCCTAACAAGCAAGGTACTAACATGTCGCAAACCAACAAAGACACAAAGAACGAAACCGTCATAGACGGCAAGAAATACGTTTCTGAGCGAGGCCCCTTCGAACTGTGGGAAAATCCCAAAATGACACCGGCCTACGTCCACGATGAGATTCAGGACGTCGATGCTGCAGAGATTGGCAAGACCTTCGAATTCTCCGCCTTGGCTGAGAAATATGGCCATGATGCTGCGCAAAATAAAATCTCTGAACTCGTCAAAGCCTCCGGCTCCGGAACCAGCACCACCATGCTGTTCTCGCAATCGACACCGGGTGGCATGAACCTGGTGCACAACTGGTTTGGCCCCAACTTCCCTCTTTTTCGCCATAGTCACGCAGCATATGGCGATTGTTTGTACTACATCATCGCTGGCGAACTACTGATGGGCAGCCGTCGTCTGGGTCCAGGATCCGGCATGTTTGTGCCTAACTACCACGCCTACCGGTTCACTGCAGGACCGGCTGGTGTCGAACTGCTTGAATTTCGTGCAGGTGGCGGCATAGAAGGTGCGCCAGGCTTGAAGATGGAAGAAAAATCGCTAGATGCGATTCAGAAACTGATTGATGAACACCACACGCAGCGGCCGCTGTGGCAACAGCCGAAAAACATTGGCGACACAGCCTTCGTCCAAAAGGAATTAGATTTCAGTTAGGTAGTGCTCTCCTCCTCCAGCATTCATGCCCACAACTGCAACGCTACGATTTTTGGAGATCTGGTGGAAGTCTTTATCTGTGGTAAGCAGCTTCAGGTCATGGCGAATACACAATTGAGCCAGCAGTGAGTCTATCGTTCCGGTCTGTACCCCTTTCCGGCGACATAGATTGTGTAGATCTGCGGCATTTTCATAGTCTGAGCGATCTGGTACAAGAAGGGGAATTGCGCGAAAATGACTGACAATCCTTTCGCCGGCCCGAGGACGATTAAATCCATGCAGCAGTTCCTGCAGTATAATGCCTGTACTAAACACCTCGCCATTGCCAAGTGCCTGGCCAAGTGCTCTCATTTGTGGAAGATCGGCGGGTTGATTATGCCGAAATGCAAGTGACCATACCGACGTATCGACGAGCAGACTCAATGCCGTTTGCGCGCAGTTTTGTAATCAAAATCAGGATCCCACTCTAACTTTCCGAAGAGGTCTGCGACATTCTTTTGATCATGTCTTGCGACAAATTCCTTAAGCGCACGAGTAACTGCAGCCTTTTTTGTTTTCTCGCCACTTAACTCCAAAGCGCGATCGATGAGTTCTGAGTCTATAGAAAGATTAGTAGCCAATCTGTGTATCCTTCTACACATTAAGTCACACAATACTAGCAAACGCTTTCATTCGCGTCACCTCGAACACGCGTTAACACAAGATTCAGCTTTTCTTTTTACATTTCAAACGGCTTTGTGGACTGCGAGTGTCGTTGAAGGCGTTCAGCGCGGCAGCTTCACCCCCGCCTTGATACGATCCCAGGTCTTGGCGGTCACCCCTGATTCTCGAATCTTAGCTTTCTGTATGCGTGCCGTAGCCTCGGTCTTAGGTAACCCATCCCAAATCTCGACAAAACGTGGAATGGCGAAACGCGGCATGCGAGTCGCAAGAAACCCCATGAGTTCAGCCGGGTCGAAGTCGGCATCAGGCACCAGCACCACGGCAATTTTCACCTCGTCCTCACCTTCCTCTGCCGGCACTGCTGCCGCCCCGCATTCAGCAATAGCAGGATACTGATTGACGATGGATTCGACCTCGAAACTGGAGATGTTCTCGCCGCGCCGACGGATATAGTCTTTGGCGCGGTCGACAAAATAATAGTTGCCATTTTCGTCGTAGGTAAACGCATCTCCAGTATGAAACCAGCCATTGCGCCAGGCTTCGCTGGTTTTCTCAGGCATATTCCAATACCCCGCGTTCAACTCCCACGGCTCGCCCCTTACTATCATCTCGCCAGGTGTGTTAACCGGCACTTCAATGTCATGTTCATCGACAATGCGCACTTCCACACCATCGCGCACGGTGCCACAACTTTTGTAGTTCGCTCCCGTACAAGCTGCCGGGGAGCTCACAATGGGACAGTTAATCTCTGTCATGTTGTAGGTAGTGAAGACATCGACATTGAACCTGGATCTGAACGCATCGACGTCGGCGATAACGGGCGCCATGACAACCGTGCGAAGTGGGTTGTCTGCATCGTTCGGCTGCGCCGGTTGATCCAACATCATCTGCGCCAAAGGCCCCAACAAGACCGTGCCATTCGGCGCATGTGTTCGTATGTCTGCCCAAAAGTCTGCCGGTGAAAACGCCTCACGAATAACGGTCGGATTACCGTATACGGTGGCGTAGTAGAAACCGGCTTTGCCGGTAACGTGGAACACCGGATAAGGCGAATAAAGACCAGTCTCATGCAACCTGTCACGGGGAATCATGCCACTGTCCAAAGAAGACTGCAGTTGGCGCCAAGGCACCATGACGGCTTTTGAACGCCCTGTGGTACCAGAGGTGTAAATGAGTGAAGATATGTCCCACGGACTGGGTTCTGCACGTTCACGCACGGCGGCAGATTGCAGGAATTCTTCTGCCGACAAGACCCTGAATGGCAGTGAGGACGGCGGTACTGAATCCAACGTCCCGAACACCACGCATTGCTTCACATCGGACAACTGATCGGCAATGTCAAACACCGACTGTGCAAAGCGCGCTTCTGTCAGCACGATTTCTGCACCGGTGTTACTAATCACATGGCGTAACCAATCGCCTTTATAGTTGGTATTAATAGGCGCTTCGATGGCACCCAACCAGCCGCAACCCAACCAGGATCTGTAGGCATCAAAGCTGTTAGAAAAAATGGTGACGACGGGCTTGCCCGCTATGGCACCTAAGCGTTCCAGGGCATCGGCCCAATGCAGGGCATCCTGATAAGCCTCATTCCAGCACAACACAGATCCATCGACGTGCTGCAAGGCCCTGTCGCTGCCTTGCTGTACGGCACGCTGAGCTAACATTTGTGGTGTGAGATGCGGGTGTTGAAAGTCCGTCATTACAAGGTCTCATGGATCAACTTTAATATACAAACTATATCCCATATCGATGACACATTAAACAACCCTTACGCAATTGGTACGTGCAACTTCACCGCTGACTTCCTACCTACTTGAGGCATCGCGCGCTCTGCGCACCTTGAGTTCAGCTACAATTTCTCCATGCCGCCGTTCGGAGAGTTGGTACATCGCCATGAAGCCTATGCTCGCGACGACGATGATCCAATACAGCGGACCGGACATAAACAGCAAGCCATTCAGTGCCTCCTGCGCCACTTCACCGGGAACCGCTTGCTCGGGAAACTCGATCAGCTCCAACCCGAAACCGCCAATCAGCCCGCCGATTCCTGAGGTGGCTTTCATCGCAAACGTACGTATCGAGAAAACTACGCCCTCGGATCGATGTCCGGTTCGGTGCTCATGATCATCGGTGATATCAGCAAGTTGTGAATCAATAACGATCGGCAGCAGAGGTGCAACAAGGTAACTAACAAATAGCGGACCAAACAGCGCCACCAGCAGCAATGGCGAGTCGTTGCCAGGAAAAAAATCGATCAGGCGCAAACAAAACGGCAAACCCATAAAGAAAGCCGTCACCAGACAGGCGTAAATAAGCGTTCGTTTCTTATCCAATAACTTCGTTAAGTAGACCGATAAGGGCAGCACAATGAGTATCCCTGGCAGCGACACAAAGCGCTGAATCGTCAGCTGTTCAGTCGAAAGTTCAAACGCATAGATGTAGGTGTAAGTAGACACCACAATAAGGATGCCGATGGATATAGACAATACGAACCAACTGGCGCAGACCGCAATGTATGAACGATTGCAAAGCAACTGCCAAAGCTCGCCAAAGTATTCACGAAAGTGGATTTCACGCGGCGGCGGCTGATGTAGATAGGGAATCTGGTCCCGCGTACCAAACGTGCACAGAAACAGGGAGACAACGATAATCACCGCCCCAAAAGCCGCCAGCAACGAGTAGCGACTCTCGTTGAGCAAACCGTTGCTGAATTCGGGCGTGCTGGGAAAGACCACCAACAAGATAAACAAGCCAAACCCGATACCCGCGATCATGCCTACCACCGAGTTGTAACCAAAGATCGATGTTCGCTCGTGATAGTCCTCAGTGAGCTCAGCACCCAGTGCCGCGTGGGGAACGGTGTAAAACGTCTTGGCCGTGCGCATAAGCACCATAAACCCAAGGAACCAGGTGAACAGCCCGGTTTCCGTCAGGCCATCTGGCGGCTGGTACAGGCAATAGAACGCAATCGCCAAAGGCATTGCCGCGAACAACATTAACGGATGGCGTCGACCCCAGCGACTTTTAAAACGGTCCGAGAAAGCACCGATAAGCGGATCTGAAACGCCATCGACAATACTGGCGATCAGGAACACAACCCCACACAAACCCGCAGAGAGTCCGAGCACCTGATTGTAAAACAACATCGTCGCCATACTCGCCGCACCCACAATAGCCTCTTCCACCGAACCGGCAGAGAAGGCAAGCTTGGTACGCAGTGGCAGGCGCCGCGATCGTTCGAGTGGCTGCGATGAGGTCATGGTGTCAGGCCCAGGGGTTGTAACCTGCGGCCATCATGTAGACATTGTCTTCCTGGGAAGGCGGCTTGCCATCGACAAACGGATACATACTGTTTGCGCCAATCAGATGGGCAAATTCGATTGGGTTGCGATCGAGGACTTCCCGCGGGATTGAGCTGCGAAAATCACGTATCTGTTTCATGTACACGCGGGTAAAAACCAAAATCAGGTTCATGCGGATCCCGGGTGCGGTTCGCGGATAGGAACCATGCCAGGTGGCCCCATGCCAGACGATCAAGGATCCAGCTGGTGCGATTATCGGGATGGCCTTGACTGGTGCATCCTCACGTAGAAAGTTGCCTTCTTCCAGGGTCGGGTATCTGCCTCGTTTATGGCTCCTGGGCACGATCGCGACAGGTCCATTTCCTTCCTTGTATTCGGTCAATGCCCACGTCACGTTGCACACTTGGGCATAGGGCGGCAAAGGTGGCGGTGTACCATGTTGATCGGTATGCAGCGGGTGTGTCAGGCGATCGTGTTTTTGCTTCAACAGACACATTAGATCGCTCAGTAGCACACTGTTGCCACACAGGTATTTGGCCATCGCCAATACGGTGGGGTTCATAACGACTTCCTGAAACACGGGGTCTTCCTCTAAAATCCCCCAATGACCGTTGGACGGACCATCCTCGCTGAGATTCGCAGCTTCGAAGGTATCGAGGTCGAGGCGCTGGCCGGTCCTGCGCTCGTGAGCGTCTAGCACCGCCTGGCGCAATCGTTGCTGGAATTCTTCTGGCGCGACCAGTTCCGGCGGAATCACCGTATAGCCTTGTTCATCCAGTTGCTTGATATGCTCGACCAGGCCGAGGGTTTCAATTTGTTCAAAAATTTTCCGGTATGCCCGAGAATCTTTGTATTGTTCGAGACTCATATCATGCTCTCTTGGCCGATTAGATAAAGTTTAGGCATAAGGTTTGTGCCTAAGGTTAGGAGCGGACAAGTCATTGCGCCGCCCAGAATTTTCGATGCACTTCATCCAACTCCGCACCCGCGATTCGGATCGTCGCATCCAGCACAATGGATTGCCGAGTTGAGGCATCATATCTTGACCATGCCGGTAGGCCGCCGCCGTTTGGTTCGCCAGTTTTGGCAAAATTCAGCACTGTCTGCGACCATTTATTAGCGAGCTCGAGCGCTGCGGGATCGTCACGGTCGTGCATGACAACACCGCCGGCTTCTGCATCCGCAAACGTGTTAAAAGTGAATGCTATTTCAGATGCGTGAGCCGCCCCAAGCTTGCCATCGGCAATATTGGTGGGCATGTCAAACCGATATAACCAACCACCCGGCCCCGCCGCGGTGGCAGCCTCGACAAGATTAATCGAAGCTCTGCGTAACATGTCGTTCCATACCAGTTCGTAGCGGGCCTTTATGGAGAGTTTCGGGTAATGCGCCTGCAAGGCGGCCAGGTACGGCTCTGGATTGGCCCCGTCCAGGGCCATTGTGGCGATGATTTTGGCCACTTGCTCATAGGTTTCGTCGTCGGCTGGCATCAAATGCGTGAATAACGTGCCTTCGTTGGCATTCGAACCCGCGATGTAAGGCACGCCCTCACTGCCTCTCTCTGCAATGGCCTGCGCTGTTGACCGAGTGATCACGGCACCATCTACACACAGGCCGCCGCCGGTACCACTGGCCGTTTGCATGGCGATGATTTCATCTCCACTCATGCCAGCAAGCTTGTCAGGCAGGTCTTCCAGAGTAACCTGCAGGTATTCGGCTATCGCTGGTGCAACCGCCGCTGGCGGTGTCGCCGCAGCGTTGCCACTGTGGGCAATAGCACGGTGGTACAACCCATCAGCACGAGGTGCGGCCAGGATACCGTTTACTGATCCCGCCCCTGCAGATTCACCAAACAAGGTGACGTTATCAGCATCACCACCGTAGTCTGCGATATTGTCGCGCACCCATTCCAGGCCCAGTATTTGATCAGCGATGCCATTGGATGCTGAACCCCGGTATTCGTCACCAAAATTGGACATATCCATGAAACCCAAAAGCCCCAATCGGTAGTTCACCGTCACCACAACAACATCGCCCTGCTGGGCCAGCACTCGACCGTCGTACTCGTAACCTGAACCAGTGACAAAGCTGCCGCCGTGAATCCAATAGAGGACAGGGCGTTTTTTTACGTCTGTCGAAGGGTTCCCGTCTGTTGACGGGGTGTAGATGTTGAGAAAAAGACAATCTTCGTCGTAGGTGGGTTCCACGTTGATGCGGCGCGAGTTCGCTTTGAAAAAATCTATCGGCGGCGGCTGCATAGCGCTTTGGCGTGGGCGCGTTGCGTCGTAGATCTCATCTGTACCTACATCGGTAAGCGGACCCGCAGCCAGCGACTGTTTAAATCGCAACGGGCCAACGGGTGCTTGGCCAAAACGAATCCCAAAGAAGACCTGGACATTGCCTATCGTCTTACCCTGAATTTTGCCCAACCGTGTGTCTTTCTTTGTCATATCTGTAGCCTCTTATACTTCAGCGATTGAATTTGCGCTGTACCTGCCCCGGTCGCGCGCCGGTCAATTCATCATCCAGCAAGATGGGCACCCCATTCACCAGCGTCGCAACATAACCCTTTGCTCGAGTGATCAAGTGCGGCGCTTCATGCGGAAAGTCATATACCATCGTGGGATAACCTGTTTGCAGACGCTGATAATCAATCACGTTAATGTCAGCAAATTGACCCGGCGCCAGTGTGCCCCGATCAATCAAGCCCAATACCGAAGCAGGCAGTGACGTTATCTTGCGAATCGCCTCGGGCAGCGGCGTAATGCTTTCTTCTCGAACCCGCTCGCTGAGCCACCAGGTAAAGGAATCACCGTCCGAAATCTGGCTGGCGTGCGCGCCAGCGTCGTTAATCCCGGGTATCACCTGGGGAAGTTCCAGGTAGCTGTCGTTCCCATCTTCGTAATGAGAAAACATGTGCACGTTGAAGAGTTCACGACCCTCACTCGCACAAAGCCGCTGCACAACCAGTTCCACTGGCGACACTCCGGCCTCCTGGGCCAGTTGTGCCACACTCTTGCCACGCACGTCGCTGGAGTATTGTGGTACCTCGTCCGTCCCCAACGGAAAGATCCGAGCGGGATCAAACCACAGACCTTTCTCTTCACCTTCGGCGAGGAGCCGAGCAACTACCTCGGGCTTGGCCAGTTCTGCAGCTTTGTCCTGCGGCGAGCGCACTTCGCGTGTGAGTCGCATCCATTCCTTACCACCCACGGGTGTTACTGCAGCCAGTCCCATGAGGCCACCTGAAGCCCTGACCTGGGCAACCGAAGCGATTCTGCCACCGTCGGCTTCTATGCTGGCAAATGTCTTGCGCCAATTGTCTGATTGCTGCCGTTTGTTGGCGCCACCGCTGAACAGCACCTGGCATCCCAGATCTGCTGCGCACCTCGCCAGTTGCATTTCCTGCTTCATGTTGGCGGGTTCGAAGATGGCCTGGAACATGCCGCCACCCGCTTGCATAACACTGCCCAGGATGGCCTCGTACTCACCAATGTGGGCGTAGGTCCCCGGCACACAACGGCCGTCGGGCACTTTGTGACCCAACAGCCGGGAGGTTGAAAAACCCACCGCACCAGCGGCCACAGCCTGCCCCACCATGTCAGCCATCAGTGCCAGTTGCTCGGTGTCCGGATGGGCGTCCTCGTCACAAGCCGCATCCCCCATCGCGTAGTAGCGCACCGCGGAATGACCGACAAGACCTGCCATGTTAAGAGAGGGTTGCAATTCGACCACCGCGTCGAGGTAGTCGCCATAAGAGTGCCAGGTCCACGGCAAGCCATCACGAATGGCAGCAGCAGGAATGTCTTCTACTGACTCCATGATTTGGGCGAGGTAGCCTCTACCATCCGGCTTGACAGGCGCAAACGTGACCCCACAATTGCCCATCAGCACGGTGGTAACGCCGTGCCAGGAACTTGGGCGCAGCTGCGGATCCCAGCCAACCTGGGCATCAAAATGTGTGTGTAGATCGACAAATCCTGGCGTCACCAGTTTTCCGGCCGCATCAATCACCTGTCGGGCATCGGCCGTACCAAGATCGCCCACAGCCGTGATTCGGTCGCCGTCGATGGCCACATCAGCACGAACCGAGTCTGCCCCGGTGCCGTCCAGTACGTCTCCGCCACGGATGATCAGATCATGTGTCATGGGTTCTCTGCTTGCTGGCATCAGTCATGTTGGCTCAATCCTTATTGTTTTGTTTGGACTTGGTGGCGCTTACGCGAAGCGGTTGGTACCCGCTCCCATGAACCATTCGAACTCTTCGACGCGTTCGATCTCCTGGTGGTACGGATACGGGTGATCGAGCGCCAGCACCTTTCTCAATTCCGGGTAGCGCTCAAGTTGACCCGGTGCCAGATCCTCTTCCCTCCACATCTGCAGCGGCCGCATATACGAGCGCAGGTACTGTTGCACCAGGGCAAGGCGCAGACCAGGTTTCCTTCTGGGTCTGCTGCCATGCCAGATGAAGTCATTCCACACGGCAATTGATCCGGCCTCACCTTCGAGGGCGACAGCTTGACTGTTCATATCATCCGGCAACGGCGCGCGGGCGGCGTGGTGGCTGCCGGGCACCAGGATCGTCGGACCATCGTCGTCGTCAGCATAATCAGTAGCCAGTATCGAGACGTTGCAGCCGTGGCAGATATCACCACCAGCCGGAACTCCATGCAGGTCGCTGTGCAGAGCCTGGGTCCAGTTGTTAGCCCGCTCAGGCGGCGTCGGCCCCTTCGCAATCAGTGTGTGACCCGCCATCGACACGGTCTGACCGCACAACCACCGGGCCATGGCGAGTCCAGCTGGCTGCAGCGCAGCTTCGACGAACACGTCATCCTCCGGTATCAGTTCCCAGTTTTTGGCCATATAGGGCACGTCGGTGATCCGGGTCTGCCAATCTGACAGATCCATATTACCGCGGCGCTCGACGGTACCGATAATCGCGTCGCGCAGGCGCCCGACCCACTCAGGCGTGATCCCAGTCTTCGATGGCGGAATCACCGTAAAGCCGTAGGCTTCCAGTTCCATCACGTTTTCGGTTAAGTCGAGCCGCTTGATCTCATTAACTATTGAATCGACGTAGGGCTGTGAGCCTTTTGCAGCGATATCCAATGCCCGCTCCCAACTAGGTGAATATGTTTTTCACTATAATTTTATATAACGAAGAAAGTCAAGGTGATAATATCCAACTGAATATGCTAGTTTCACTCAGCCCGCTGTGCTCGCTGCCGCACAGCGCATCCAAAACTCAACAAAGTGTCTACAACTCAAAAATGTCCACAACTGATAAAGTAATGAACATCAAAACCAGAAAAGAACGCAAAGCCGAGACTCGAAAAACCCTCCTGAATGCTGCCACAGAGCTGTTTAGCAACGAAGGATACGACACGACGCTGGCCGCCATAGCAGATCACGCTGGGGTACATGCGCAAACACTGATCAGCCATTTCCCGACCAAGGCCGACATCCTTACCGGCATCTGGCAGGAAAGCCTGCGGATGTTTGAGAAAGAATTTCTTGCTCGCGACACCGACGCCCTGGGTGCCTACCGCGCTTACATCGAAGCATCGTTCAGCAGGCTGCCTGCAGATGGCCGCGTCATGCCGATGGTGCATTCACTCCCGGCGATCACGGGTGATGCCCAACAAGCACTGTATCGGGTCCGTGAACTCATCGCCGAAGGCATTGCTGAGGATTTGAACGTGGACAGTACACAGGATCTACGACCTACGTTAATCGCATGTATGGTATTCAGCGGCGTACAACATGTCGCTCAGGGTTGCAGCGGTAAACGCTTTAACAAGAAAAAGTACATCGCGTCGTTGCTCGCGGTTATCGATACCGCACAAGAAATGCTAGGACAGGACTTAGTGACCGTCGCATCAACAAAAGATGGAGTATTAGCACATGCACGACAATGACCAGGCAATGAAAGCCCACGTGGCCACGCTGCCGGTGCCACAATTCGAAAACCCGGCGTTCAACCAGCCGCCAGCGTTGCAAGACGCCCGCGTCGCCATCGTCACAAGCGCGGCTTTGAGCCGCAAAGGTGGCCTGGCGAATTGGACGCCAGATGCTACCCATTTTGAGACAATCCCAGCCGATGCGCGCGACCTGGAACTGGGTCATGTCAGCCCGAACTTTGACCGCGCGGGCTTTCACGCCGACATCAACTGTGTGTACCCCATTGATCGTCTTAACGAACTGGCCAACACGGGTGTGATTGGCAGCGTCGCGAACTTTCACTATGCCTTTGCCGGCAACCAGCCAGACTCAGTTTCTACTCTGCGGTTAGACTCCGGCCCAGCATGTGCCAGGCAGATGCTCGAAGATGGGGTCGACGTTGTCCTGCTGACACCGGTCTGACCCCTCTGCCCGCGTACCGTGAGTACGCTTGCACATGTTTTCGAAGCCGCCGGATTGTCTACCATCGTGTTAACGCCCATGCGTTTTATCGCAGAGAAAATGAGTACGCCCCGCGCGCTCTATGCAGACTTCCCACTGGGTTGGCCTGTGGGACAGCCACAAGAGGCGGACTTCCAGCATCGTGTTTTAGAAGCCGCCTTTGCACTATTGGCACAGCCAACTGGTCCCGTACTGGAAGACTTTCCCGAGCGCATCGAGAGTAAACCCGGAGAACCCCTATCCTGCCCGATGCCAGCCCGATTCGATGCCAATCTGCATCCTGCAGTCGATGAAGCACAGGCGCTCAGGAGCGCATACGATCGGGCCGCAAAGAAGAACGGCAGAACATCTGTCGGCCGTGTTATTGATGCAGACCAGATACCCGCGGTGCTCGGCAAGTTCGCCAAGATCGCCGAAGGTGAACCGTGGGACCAGCAGAAACTGGAAGCAGCACCGATGATGTTGGTTCACGACATCCGCGCCTACTATGAAGAGTTGGCTTTCGAAATCGCTGATGGGCCGATTGCCGCGTACGGTGCTGAACGCTGGTTCTTTGATGAGACAGAAGCGGGTAAGGTGTTGATAGGCGCACGTCGCACTATGCAGCAGGCGGGTGCACCTCACCAGCAGTGGTTCTATATGGCACCGGGTTCACGTCAATAGTTACACAAGGCAACGGACTCGCTAAGCGCGTTACTCGTTTGTTTCCACTATCGACTGATAAGCAGCAACCCGAAGATCTGGACGATAAGAAGGCCAGCCACCCATGAGCTGCATCATTGAGACGACGACAATGTCTTCAACCGGATCAATCCAGAAAACAGTGCCGGCAGCACCACCCCAATAATATTGGCCAGCGCTACCCATTGCACCATTTGCCGCAGTATCGGTGACAATGCCAAACCCCAGGCCAAAGCCAAATCCACCGAGTGCGCCACCCACTAAATTGGGCTATTCTCCTGAATCACCACCAGAGGCAATAGCAGACGGCAGATGATTGCTGCTCATATAGTTAACTGTCTTCGGACTTAGGATTCGTACCCCGTCTAGTTCACCATCGCGCATGGCTTCCGCAAAACGAACGTAGTCTCTGAGTGTAGACACCAGGCCACCACCGCCAGAGTAAAGCGTCACGTTTTCATAATCGCACATGGCTGAACAGCTTGCCGAACCAGGCAGACCTTGGCTGCCGTCCATGACCACAGCTTTGCCTTTTTGTGGGTCAAGAAAGTGGTTAGGTAGGAAGCGATCAGTCTTACCTTCAGGCACTTCAAAGAACGTGTCTTTCATATCCAGAGGATCAAAAATGTGTTCCTTCAGATAAGCATCGAAACTTTGCCCGCTGAGGCGTTCTACAACAAGCCCGGTCACATCGACGGCGATTGAATAGTGCCACTGCTCACCTGGTTCGAATTTGAGGGGCAGCTCCGCCACTTTAGTAATAAATTCGTCGAGGTCTTAAGCACCCCAAAGATCGGCTTTTTGATAAGCCTGGTCGACCGGGTCATTCGGATCGAAGCCGTATGACAGACCGGCCGTATGGTTTAGCAGCTGCTGCATGGTCATTTGATTTTGCGCAGGCACTACTTTGCCGTTCTTCATAACCTTCAGATCTTTCAATTCTGGAATGAACTTAGACACCGGATCGGAGAGCTGGAATTTGCCTTGCTCGTAAAGCTGCATTGCCGCGACCGCAGTAATGGGTTTTGACATTGAGTAAATTCGGAAAAGATCATCCATTTCAATCGGACGGTCGTCGGTGGCGCTTTTTTGGCCCGATGCGCTGGCGTGGACGATCTTGCCGTTACGTACGACTGCAGTTAAGGTACCCGCGATTTTGCCTGCGCTGGTGTAACGGTCGTTCATTTGAGCAACACGCTGCAGACGCTCAGCCGACATGCCTTCGCGTTCTGGTTTAGCGGTGGGCAGCTCTTGCGCCGAGATGCTCAAAGCAAGCGCTACCGTGATCATGGAAAGTAAAAACCTCATGTAGTTCCCTCTTTTTGGTAAACCTTTTGACAATACAGCAGTACCTCTAGACAACCAAGTTAGGTACAGCTGATTCAGCCCGTATGCTCTAGGATTGCGGACACTAGGCGGTCGTACTCTGGTCGCGGCAGGAAGTGTCCCACGCCCTTCATGGTGAGCAGCTGCGCACCAGGAATGTTTGCGGCGATCACCTCTCCATGAACATAAGGCACAATTGGATCCTCTGTGCCATGAATCACCAGGGTTGGCACATTAATTGTGCCAATCTGCTCTTGCAGGGGTTGCGAATACGCGAATACCATCCCATGGTTGGCACTACTTGCATAAGAGATCGAACGCTCGAAATCGCGGCTGATGATGTCGCGCATGCGCTCGACCTCAGGCGGATGGGCTGATCCTACGGCAGTTTCAAGCATAAGAGGTACGCTGGCCAGGATATCGTCTAGATCCGGCACAGCGTATTCGACGGCTTGTTGGCTTTGTTTTTCGTTGCTATCGAGTGAATTGTCAGGTGCAGCAAGCAAGCTTTGTGGATTGGCAGTGGTCATTATCGGCGTCAGTGTCAGAACTCGTTCTGGGTGATTCAACACAACCAGTTGACCAATAATGCCGCCCATAGACTGGCCAATGATATGCGCTTTGTCGACACCTTAGTGATCAAGCACGGCTACGGCATCGGCCGCCATGTCCGCAAACAAGTAGTTGCACTCGCCCGGCGGAAGACTGGTGGTGCGACCGGTATCGCGATTGTCATAGCGGATAACAAATCTGCCTTTGTTGGCGAGCCTGTGGCACCACAGTTCGTCCCAGTGAAGCATCGAACAACCTGCACCCATGATCAATAGAATCCCAGGGTGAGTGGTATCCCCAAACGCGTCAGTGCAAATTTCTATACCGTTGCCCTGAATGATTTTCTCGCTGTGATGTACAGCCATATCCGCTTCTCCGTCGAACGCTCCAGATTCTTGTGCGTCAGGCTAATTCCAAGCCCTGCATATTGCCTTCATCACGCCACGCTTTAATCTCCGCGAAATAAGGCTTTGGGCCTTTGCCATAAGCACCATTCTGCACGCTCTTCGGGTTCGGCTGACCTTCGTTGTTGTAGTACCCAGGCGTACAACTCGCCTGAAACTCCTGACTAAACCGAGCCAAGCCAACAATTTTTTCTACCCAGGCCTCTTCGGCCTCTGCGGTTGCTTCTACGGTCGAGACATTCCCCCGTCGGCACTCGCCGATAATGTAAGCAATGTGATCCGCGAACTCACCCATTGCATGGACAAAATTCGTAGTGGCACCTGCTTGGCCATTACCGTTGATGAACAGATTTGGAAAGTCACGGGTATGAATGCCGTGCAATGTTCGTAACCCATTCGCCCACTTTTCGCTCAGCAATTGACCGTTTCTGCCTACGAGATCGTAGCCAGACCTGCGGGTGTAGTCAGTGCCGACCTCGAAGCCGGTGGCAAAAATAATACAATCCAGTTCGTATTCAACCCCATTCGCAACCACCCCTTTTGCGGTGATCGCATCAACACCCTTACCGTCCGTATCTACGAGCAGCACATTGTCACGATTAAAAGTCGGTAGGTACTCATCATGAAAACAAGGCCGTTTACAAAACTGACGATAATAGGGTTTCAGCGCCTCAGCAGTCTCGGCATCCGCCACCGTCGATGCGGCCCGGGCTCTGACTTGCTCCATCTTTTTAAAGTCCGCCAATTCCATGAGCGCTGGCACTTTTGACCAGTCCGTATCCTTGCCCCGATAATTGGCCATAGAAATGAGGTTACGGATAATCTCAGTCCAACCATCCTTGATCAGGTCTTCCTCAATCACCCCACCCGACGTAAGTGTCATGAAATTGTCCATGAGTTCTCGCTGCCAACCTGGTTTCAAATCTGCAGCCCAACGTGGATCTGTTGCCTGATTGTTGCGCACATCGATGGATGATGGCGTGCGTTGAAAAACAACCAGTTCCTTAGCGCCTGCGCCAAGATGTGGCACACACTGAACGGCAGTGGCACCCGTGCCAATAATGCCGACCCGCTTGTCCGCGAGCTTGTCAAGACCACCTACCGGTCCTCCTCCAGTGTAGTCGTAGTCCCAGCGACTGGTGTGGAAGGTATGGCCTGCGAAATCGTTAATACCCTTAATGCCTGGCAACTTCGGACGGTTCAGCGGACCATTCGACATGACGACAAATCGGGCACGCATGGCGTCACCTCGATTTGTACTAACTATCCACTGGGCATTCGCCTCATCCCATTGCAAACCGGTCACTTCAGTTTGAAAGCAGGCATCGCGGTACAGGTCATAGTGCTCACCGATACGACGGCTATGGGCCATGATCTCCGGCGCGTGCGCATACTTTTCTTTAGGCACATATCCCAGCTCTTCACAAAGCGGTAAGTATATGTAGGACTGAATATCACACGCTGCACCTGGATAACGATTCCAATACCAGGTACCGCCAAAATCGCCGCCTTTCTCGATAATACGCACATCGTCTACACCCGCTTCTCGCAGACGCGCCGCAGATATCAAGCCCGCGAAACCACCACCGATCACTATGACCTCCATCTCGTCTGACAGTGGCTCACGTTCGATCGGGGTTTCTATGTAGGGGTCGTCAATATAGTGCGAAAATTCTGCAATCACCTCCTCATACTGCGCATTGCCATCTGCACGCAAACGTTTATCGCGTTCGAGCTTGTATTTCTCACGCAGAGCATCTGGATCGAACTCAAGCGTCTCTGATTTCTCACCCTCCGACTTCTCACTCAGTTGCACAGTCATCCCCTTTTCGATTGCTTGTCCGCGCCTAGTATATTGCATGAAGATATAGAACACTATAATGTAGTTTATATATTTATAGGTAAAACCCTTGCGGGAAGAGGTGATAAATGAGTGAGATAGATGGGGAAGTAAAACGCGGCTTCGAAGGGGTTAAGGATGCCTTTGCCAACAATTTTGACCAGCACGCGGACGTCGGCGCTGCTTTCAGTGTGTACTACCGTGGCGAAAAAGTGGTCGACCTGTGGGGCGGTTTGGCAGACTCTGAAGCCAACAAACCTTGGGCGCAGGACAGCCTGCAACTGGTCTTTTCGTCGACCAAGGGTGCTACCGCATTGATGGCCAACCTACTCGCACAGCGTGGCGAACTCGACTTCGACGCGCCAGTGGCACAATACTGGCCGGAGTTTGCCGCCGCTGGCAAAGAAAACATCCCAGTGCGTTATCTGCTGTCTCACCAGGTGGGACTGCCCCATATCCCGCCGCTGACACTGGAGGAGAGCTACACTTGGGAGGCTCCGATAAAGCGCCTGGAGGCCCAAAGCCCAGCCTGGGAGCCGGGCACCAAGCATGGTTATCACCCTGGTACCTACGGCTGGTTGGTGGGCGAAGTGATACGCAGAATCAGCGGCAAGACGCCGGGCACCTTTATGGCCGAGGAAGTCTCAGGTCCATTGGGCCTCGACTTCTGGATCGGGCTTCCCGAAAAGGAGGAACACCGAGTGACGACAGTGCAGTCGGTAGACCCCCGTGTCGATCCTCTAGACGAATCCACACTGAACGAGGCGCAGCGCAACATGATTGCGACGGCGCAAATCCCGGATTCGTTGCTGGCCTTGTCGATGTCGGTCTCACCGCCAGAGACAGACCCCAACGGTCGCGCATTCCACGCAAGCGAGCAGCCTGCAGGTAGCGGCATCACCGACGCTCGTTCACTGGCACGGATGTATGCCTCCTTGATCGGCGATGGGGTTGATGGCATACGACTGTTAAACGACGAGACCATGCGACGCGCGACGACCGAACTGGCTGGCGGCATTGATGCGGTCATGGCAGTGCCAACGCGTTTCGGTCTCGGCTTCGCACTGAACTGCCCAATCGCGCCCGGCTTTTCCGAGTATTCAAGCCTTGCAGGGGCGATGGGTAACGAAGGTGCGTTCGGCCACAACGGCGCCGGTGGTTCGCTGGGTTTCGCCGACCCCACCGCAGACTTTTCTTTTGGCTACGTGATGAACCAGATGCATATGGTCACGGTGGGCGACGATCCGCGTACGCTCAGTCTCATCAATGCGGTTCACCAGGCAATAAGTTAAGCAACTGCTGATGACCATGGACCCTTCAATGCGAAGTTACCTCGTTGAAGCGGCAGGCTAGATGACTCCGGTACCCATCGAGGGTGTCGTTCGGGGTCGTGGTGTCGGCGAAGTGGTCGCCTCGAAAGACCCAAATTTCGAGGTTGGGCGGATGGTGCAAGGCATGTTCGGCTGGCAGGATTTTGCCCTTGCCAGGTCAGGTGACGACCAGCTGAGCAAAATCGACTTGATACCCGCAGACGTTGCACCACAGCACACCATCGGTGCTGTCGGTCCACCAGGGTTCACCGCCTACATCGGCATGATGGACATGGGTAAGATGCAAGCGGGCAAGACCGTTCTCGTCAGTGGCGCAGCTGGAGCCACTGGTTCGGTTGCTGCGCAAATCGCCCGCCTTAAAGGTGCCAGCAAAGTGGTTGGCATCGCCGGTGGCGAAGCAAAATGTCGCTGGTTGCTTGACGAAGCCAAACTGGACGGCGCCATCGACTACAAAGCTGAAAATCTGCTCGAGCGCCTGGGTGAAGAATTTCCGAATGGGGTCGATCTGTTTTTCGACAACGTTGGTGGAGAGATTCTGGAGACAGCGCTGCTGAGCATGGCTCCCCGCGGCCGTGTGGTTCTGTGCGGAAGCATCTCGGGCTACAACCAAGCAGACGTACCACCCGGACCGCGGTCGTTGACGGTTGCGATCCTCAAAGAACTGACACTGAAAGGTTTCGTCCACCATTAGTACAGTCAAGGGCCAAGTACAGAGTTTCCAGGGTATTCGCTATGCGCAGCCACCCACGGGTGCGCATCGTTTCTTAGCACCACAGGCAGCTAAGTCTTGGCGAGGGACATTTGATGCGACGACGTCCTCGGCCCAGTGCCCGCAAGCCTCTGGTGGGTTAGGTAATGCAAACACGCCACAGGCGGAAGATTGCTTGTTTCTAAACGTAGTAACAGCGGGTAGCGAAGGTACACCTCGTCCGGTGTTGTTCTGGATACACGGTGGTGCCTACACGCAAGGCAGTGCCAACGACTACGATGGATCTATACTCGCCGCCCAGGGTGACGTTGTAGTTGTGACCATTAATTACCGTCTAGGCCTCCTCGGCTATGCCGGACTGGCATCACTGGGCGCTGAATTTGAGGGCACCGCCAGTAACGGATTTCGCGATCAAATCCTAGCTCTGAAATGGGTGCGCGACAACATTGCCGACTACGGCGGTGATCCAAAAAACGTTACCATCTTCGGCGAATCAGCCGGTGGCGGCTCTGTGCTTGCTCTGCTGGCAGCCCCCAGTGCAGATGGCCTTTACCACAAAGCCATCGCCCACAGTCCAGGCAACATCCATCAGCCATCGCAAGATATGGTCGCCACTCTGGCAAGCCAGCTCAGCGTCGAGAAAAGCGCGCTCGCCGCTAAACTACGCGCCTTGTCAGTCGCAGAGATTGTGCAACTGCAGGCAACCGCCGGCCAAACCGGTGGCACAGTGGATGGCACCGTCGTCACACGCAGCGCCAATGCAGCAATCACCGAGCGGGGTAAAGCTGGCGTACCATTGATCGCCGGATCAAACCTCAATGAAGGCACCCTCTTTACGATGCTGCTCCCCGAGCAAGTATGGTCAGCGTTGGGACCAGGACTGGCCATGACCGTGACCTCTGGTCGCGACCCGCCCGCTTATTTAAAAGCACTTGCAACCACCTATCCAAACGACACGCCAAAACAGAACAACGAACGCATCTGGACGGACATGTTTCGCCATTCTGCAATCGCCACCGCGCAACGAGCCACGCACGCAGGTCCCGGGGGTTGGTTGTATCAGTTCAACTTACCCAGCACCAAACCTATGAACGGGTTGCAACCCGGCGCGACCCATGCGGCCGAAATCGCCTTCACCTTCAACACTTTCGCCGGGGGAAAGGGACCATTGAACCTTTATGATGCTACAGATCCAGTAGTCACTGACCTCGCCCATCGATGGTCAGACACGATCATCACCTTCGCCAGGACCGGCAACCCCAACGGCGCTGGTCTACCGCACTGGCCACGTTATTCGAAAGACACTCGCAACACGCTGTTGCTCGACCGCGAGGCCAAGATTGTCGCCGACCTCAATCCAAAACAAAGACAACTGTGGGAATCCGTGAGCGCTGCACCGTAACGGCATGATCGAAAAACACGCGCTAAGTATTGGAAAAATGCCGCAACCGCGGATTAATCACTCTTGTGTCGAAGTCAGAATTTTGACTGCAACAATCGGTGAGGACGGGACGGCAAGGTTCGACGAGCTTGTTGGTCGCGGCGACAAATCGACAGTAAAGTCATCATAGAACACCAGATGCGAGTTCGACGCTGCTAAATCGGACCGGAAGCCGGTTCGATACGGCCAACTAATTTTCCATTTCGGGCGAGCCGCAGAACAGCCAACCCACCACCCAACATAATCACAAAAAGAAACCCCCCGGTGGTGAACAGCATAGCGCGCTCGCCAAAAGCGTCGGCCAGAGCACCAAAAGGCAACGAAAAAGCCCCTTGCAGGCCCCAAGCTAACATCGTCAACGACATGACCCTGCCGAAGTAGCGCGGGTCCGTGTTGGCCATGATGAGTGCGTTGTTGACCAGCATAAAACCGGAGAGTCCTGGACCCAAAGCCAAAGTTGCCCACAATGCCACTTCAAATGAAGGGGCCATAGCGAGTAACACAAAACCAAGACCCAACAGACCGACACACCCGAACATAGCAGGCCAAGCCCAACGAGTGCTCACTACCGCGGTAAGTGCCAGCGCCGTGACTAACCCGGAGACTGCATTGACGGTAAGGATGAAACCCACATCGGAGGTCGGACGTTGCAGATGACGCTCTAGATATGCGGGCAGTACGATCTGCCACATGAAACCCAGCACGACGACGGACATGAATAACAACATCAGCGTTCTTATTCTTGAGTGTCCAGAGACGTAACGCACGCCTTCCATAAGTTCCGTCGCAACAGCACGACGCTCTGAGGATGGCTTAGCATAGGTCTTGGGTAGTCGCGTCAGCGTGAAAACGACCGCTACAAACAGCGCGCCCATGAATAGGTAGGCCCCACCGGCACCAATGGCCGCAGTGGTGAGCATCAGTCCAGCGACCAGCGGACCCGCTACACGACTGCCATTCGATGCCAACTGACTTAAGGCAACTGCGTTCCCCAGCATGTTTTGCGGTACTAAAGAACCGACCCATGCTTGCTGCGTTGGGCCGAGGAAGGCAAACGCCATGCCCATGAAAGCGGTGATTAACACCAGCCAAGTGAGGGTCAGATGACCGGTCAGGATCAAGGTACCGATGGCGAGGAAACAGCAACCAATAATGGACTGACAGCACAGCACTAAGGGTTTTTTAGCCACCCGATCGGCGACCACGCCGCCGATTGGACTCAGGATTAGCATCGCCATGCCGATGCCAAGCTGTACCAGGCCAACCGCTGTATTTGTACCAGCGAGATCGAACGCAACAACAGCCTGTACAGTCCACTGCATTGTGTAGGCCAAACCTGATATGGAAGTACCGATCCACAACAGACGAAATTGGCGGTTGCCGAGCGCACGAAACGTCGATGCATACCAGGCGCGCATCATGATGCGCTACCTAAGTTGGAGATAGTGCGGCCCGCGCCAGAGATCACCCACCTTCAATGCCTGGGTTCGCTCAACACCCCGCTCCTCTTCGAGTCTGATGCGCTCAGCATGCATCTCCTCCGTCTGACCCACGCCTCCTGGAGGGATGGGTTTGTAGTACGACTTGTCGCCGAAAAAGCGCAGGCTGAGCGTCCGCCGCCGCGGGTACTGCGGCCCCGTTGGCGCGCCTCCATGAATGGTATGGGGGTGGAACAAGACCACATCCCCTGGCTCGACACCCCATTTGAGCACTTCATAAGCACTCGGGTCCTTCGCGAGGGCACCCTCAATGTCGGGTTGCGCCGGCCACGGCGGGTCGTTCCTGTCGCCCCAGAACGGTTCGCCTCGTTGGCTCAGGTCGCTCGGGTTCTGCGAATCGTAAGGCACGTAGTCATACTGTGGGCCGAGATGCGTGCCCTTAAGAATCTCGAGTCCGTTCTCCTCCGGCACCGGGTCGAACGAGATCCAGAAGTTGGCCCAGTGCTCACCCTGCCACGGTGCTAGGCTTGAGTCTTGATGAAAAACCCCGCGGTTTTTGTTGCTTTTAGACTCTCTGAGGAAGATTTCCTCGGTCAGGTACCAAATGTGCTCTGAACCCCAGACCTCGGCCAGCATCTCGCCAATGGGAAGGCCATCGAGTGCCTTCTCCGTCAGTTCCCTCACCTTGGGATCGGAGTTCAGCATGTCGGTATAGGACCGGTCTTCACCACGCTCACTGGACAGCGCGATGGGGGTCGGGTGCTCGAAGCAGTAATCGTAGATTGCCTGGAGTTTCGCCATGACATTCTCATCGAAAAGTCCACGGACGACGGTGGCGCCGTCAGTTAGAAATGCCTTGTCAAGCTTCGGTGCCATGTTGGCCCCTCCGAGTAGTAAGTGTGATAAGTCTGCGCAAGCAACTAGCGCCCCAATGGGTCAAGCGTGCCCCTGCTCTAATAAAGTAGCTTGTATAGTCTAATTATTGATATAGTTTATACATTTAATATGCGCTTATGGCAACTTTAGGGTGAACGAAATGACAGCAATATCTCCGGCGAATGGCCCAGTGGCCGTAACAGGCGCCAGCGGTTTTATCGGCTCCTGGATGGTCAAAGATTTGATGGCACAGGGTTACGCCGTGCGCGCATGCGTGCGAGAAACAGCTAATCCAAAAAAAGTTGATCATCTGCGGGCACTCAGCGAGCAGATGCTGCGCGGCAGTATAGAATTGTTTGAAGCAGATCTACTGAAGCCAGGCAGTTATGACCGGGCATTTGAAGGCTGTTCTGCAGTGTTTCACACGGGTGCGGCGATTGGCTTCAACAATGAAACGCCTCAAGAAGTTTACGATGGCTGTTTTACGCAGAATGCACACATCGTTGAATCTGTGAAGAAATCTGGCTCGGTCAAGCGTTTGGTATTTACCAGCTCATTAGCGGCTGTCGCACACCCTAAGCCGGCCGGCTATGTGTTCACGGAGCATGACTGGTGCATAGACGATCAACGCGAATACAAGGGTGCGTGGTCCGAGGGCGATGTTGCCAGTGACCGCGATGTTGCCTATGCATTAGCCAAAGCAAACACGGAAAAGATGATCTACAAAGCGGCCGCTGAAGACGGCACCTTTGCAGCGATGGCGATTCTACCGTGTCATGTCGTCGGTCCCTTGATGAGTCTGAACCACGATCAACCCTGGAGTTGGCAGTACTGGGTTAAACAGATGATGCTGGGTAAGCCTTACGCCATGAAAGAGGGTGGCCGGATGTTATGGAACAATGTGGATGTCAGGGATGTGGCACGCGCCCATCGGCTGTGTGCAGAGAGCGACTTGGCAAAAAATGGCGCTCGCTATCTTGCGTCTGCCAGCGATCGTTCCGGCGAGTTGTATACCTGGGAGTTGCAGGCGAAGCTACGGGCAATGTTCCCGGCGATCGACATGATTGGCGGTGAGGAAATGAACGACGACGGTACACCTGCGCAACCAACCTTTGACTCGCCACGTGCCTACTGCTTGTTGGCGAAACAGGAACTGGGTCTGACGACCTATGCAATTGACGACACCATTAGAGACATGGGCATTTCGCTGATTCAAACTGGCCTGGTCAAATAGCCCGAGTGTCTATCCCTACGACGCACTTCCGCTATTCATGGCCCGTACCAGGAGAGAACCGCAGGAGTAGCCGCCTCCGAACGCGACACAAACCAGCCAACCATCCTCTGTTCGGCAGGCATCCCAACGCGCAAGCGTCAGCGGTATGCTGGCGCAACCTGTGTTACCCCACTCGGCAATTGTTGCCGGAAAGAGGTCCAGAGGCATGCCGAGATCCTTCGCAACATGTTTAATGATACGCACGTTAGCTTGGTGAGCGACTATTGCGAGCAGCTCGTCTAGCGAACACTTATGATTGCTGAGGATTTGGCGAACCGCTTTGGCCATGTGTTGGCATGCAAGGGTAAACACTTCTTTGCCGTTGGGCATGTTAATAACACGTGACGATATATCGAGTCCCAGCGCATCTGCTCCGCTGCCTTCGGTACCCAAACCAGAAGATTCCAAGCCACAAATTTGCAATCTCGTTGTGGGTAGCGCCGTTTGCTCCACGATCACCGCCGCTGCACCATCACCCCATAGGTGTCCGGAAAACGGATCGGCATCAGAGCTAAACAGGCTGTTATGTTCAGCAACAACGATCAGTACTTTGCTCGCCTTCTCTGTTGTCAGGTAGGCTTGAGCTACTTCCAAACACGTGACGAAGCTGGTACACGCCGTCGACAAGTACATGGCATTGGCACCCTGAATGTTAAACTCACGCTGCACACGATGAGCAATGGTCGCGAGCGTGTCATTGGGTGTATAGCTGCCAGCAAGAATCAGATCGACTCCTTCGAGGGCCCGCGGATTCCTCACAAGTAAATCTCGAACCGCATCACATGCCATGCCAGATGTAGTTTCATCGCGCTCAGCACGCGCTCGTGTACGAATACCGGTACGAGTCTCAAACCAGTTGGGATCTTTACCGGTCAACCTAGCAAGATCATCATTGGAAACGCGCCCCGCGGGGACATAGCAACCCATTGCAGTTACGTACATTACCCTACCCTTGTCGACGCGCTAACTACCTAGCCCTGCGTAAAAGTGTTGAGCGAGCGTACGCGCTCGCACGTCACCCAGTAAGTCGTTGCTCATCTGATTCATAACATACGAAAAACAGGCGCGATGGCTAAGATCGACTACTATAGAAGAACCACCCGCTCCTCCCCAGAAACAAGCTTTCGTACCAGCTGGCGCACCCGATGCCTCGAGCCCGCCAATGCCAACACCTAACCCATAGCCAATGCCGTGATTCGAGCCCACACCGGCAATAACGCCTTGGTCTTCAAAAATGCGCGCTATCGTTTGCGGCGTTAGTAACTGCACACCGAACGCCACTCCATCATTGGCGACCGCAGTTTGCGCCCTGACCACGGCGCGCGCATTAGAGTGCCCGTTGGCAGCTGGACTTTCAGTTTGCCGCCAACCCGCACCGTTCCAGGTTTCCTCAGTAAGCTCAGGCGTGCCATCCAGATTGTCCAGGTAAAACTGTGGAATCTCCACATCGTCAGGCATCTCCATCGGCCCACCAGTGATAATTTGGGCAGTGCGATCGAACTCACTGGGGTCGAGGCCAATATGAAAATCGGCATCCACTTTACTGGCGACATTTTCTTTGAAGTACGTGCCAAGTGATAAACCGGTAATGCGACGCACCAGTTCGCCAACGAGATAACCTTGGGTAATTGCGTGATAAGCACACACCGTACCCGGCTCGTACCACGGCTTTTGACGTGCGAGCACTTCAATGACCGTGTCCCAGTCGTACAACTGCGCCTCAGTGAGTTGTTCACCGAAGCCAGGTAAACCTGCTGTGTGACCCATAAAATGGCGCACCAGGGTTTGCTCTTTGCCGTTCTGACCATACTCAGGCCAATACTTAGACACCTTCTCTTCCGTGTCCAACTTACCCTGGTCGATCAGCATCAAGGCACACAACGCGGTCATTGTCTTGGTGGTGGAAAAGACATTAACGATGGTGTTTTCATCCCAAGGCAGGGTCTTCGCTTGATTGCGATGACCACCCCAGATATCGACCACCATCTCACCCTCAACGCTCGCCGCAAAGCTCGCGCCTACGTCACCACGTTCGGTAAAATTTCGTTCAAACTCGCCGCGAAGCGATGAAAACTTTTCGTCACAGTAACCATGAATGTCCATAGGCTATTTCTCCGCTGGCAAGTATCGTGAACGATCCCGATCGCGCCACGGCTTACCCCAGTCATCCTTGTTCTTGTTCCATCCGTTAATCGTGTCCAGGCCCATCAGCGTACCGAATCGTTCACTGTTACGGTCCAGCATCTCATCCGTCACTGTCTCGCGGAACATCTCATAAACCTGGATGTGCGGACGACTGAAAAGCTCTGCTAACGTGACTCTTAAGCCTGGAGTCTTAGACTCCCAGGAGCCGTGCCAAGTATGCGCAGGCCAGATCACGGCTGAACCGGCGGGCGCTTCTAACGGCACAATTTCCTCGTTAGCGCCCTCGCCTGCAACAATGGCTTCTCCCGGCGAAGGTTGGCGTAGTCGTTTATGACTGCCAGGTACAAACGCCAGGCACCCAGACGCCTCGGTTAAATCTGTCAGGCAAATATTTACAGTGACAGAATTGTGATAATTAGGATGCGGCTGTGGTGAGGTGTCATCGCCATGCAAAGGTAAATAACCCGTCGGCAACGTCGTACCTCCGCCTTTGCCTCGCATATGCCCGGTGAGGGTGCTGAGCAGGCATTGGTCACCCACGGTGTAATCCACCAGCGCTAAAACCTTTTCAGCCATCACTACCTGTTCGAAAACCGGATCCTGTCGCAACAGACACCGAGAGACCCAATAGCCTTCATAATCTTTGCCAGTCTTAACATCCGGCATACGCCCCTCGCGCTCAGCGAAGGTTTTGAGGGTGGCCTCCAGTGCACGTGCGGTCACATCTGGATCTATGGCGTTCTCGACCACTGTATAACCACAAACTTCCAGTTCCAGAGCGTGTCGTTCGAGCCCCAGGCTGGTCAGTCGGTCAATGCTGGGATCGGTAACAGCTGAAGCTTTCATCAGTAACTTCCTCTAAATCTTTGAATTGTTGAACGTTTCTTCCACTTTACTGAAGTCAAAACCCGTGGGCGAATCAAGCGAGTCGTTGCGGCCAAGCAATTGCGCCATAGGCTCGCCGTGCTGCTCAATGAGGGTATCTGCATGGGCTGAGTAGTTTTCAATCACCCGCATAGCCAAACGGCTGTAGGAAATGTGGGCCACTGCGCGCTCACCTGCCGCGGTACGCGGCCAGCCGGTATGCCAGATCATGCCATCCCACATGGCAACTGAACCCGCCGGACATTCAATTGCCACAATTCCGTCGCGGGTTTCCATTTCGTCCTCGGTAGGATGCCGTCGCAGCAGATGGCTTTTGGGCACAACGTGTGTTGATCCGTTTTCTTCAGTAAATTCGTCTGTCGCCCAGCACATGGTGGTGATCATATTGTGCTCGGGGAACGGTGCCGGCAGCCAGTTCTGGTCTGCATGCAAACCGATGCTTCCTGTTCCACCTGGCGTCACTGACGTTGCAACCTGGGTGATCAAATTGCCTCGGCCCACTGAGAATTCAGCCATCGCCATCAACTTCGGTTGAATCACTGCCTCTGCAATGACCGGATCCAGCAGCAGCGCCATATTCGATCCTCTGGCCACCGCAGGATCATTGCCGGGTGCGGTGCGAATGATCGCTTCGCGCAGCCGCTGATTAAATTCAGGTGACGCAACGTCGTGAATGACCGTGTAGCCAAGCTCGATCATTTCGCGACAGTTTTCTGCTAGATTGAGTTCAGCAATTATTGGTGCTAGCTCTTCTGATATCGCCTCAGGCGGCAATGTATCTGAACGGAGTGACATTTTTGTTTCGGCCATGATCTTTCTCCTCCCGGAGTCGACTAACGCAAAGTTAGAAATGTTGATTACATATATACTATATTTATGTATTTGGCACAACCATATTGAAACCATGCAGCGCCACCATTAACAGGAACTTTCAAGAGATTACAAATATGAGTCAGATTCACGGCGAAGTGGCGCCAGGGTTCGAGCGCGTAAAAGACGCTTTTACAGAAAATTTCGAACAACACGGCGACGTCGGTGCTGCCTGCAGTGTGTATCACCGGGGCAAAATGGTAGTTGATCGCTGGGGCGGCGTGGCCGACGAAGCGACCGGGCAGCCGTGGGCCGAGGACGGCATCATCGTCGTCGCTTCCAGCACCAAAGGGGCGACGGCGATCTGCGCCAACCTGCTGGCCCAGCGAGGCGAACTCGATCTAGATGCACCGGTGGCCCAATACTGGCCAGAGTTTGCCGCAGGGGGTAAGCAAGATGTTCCTGTACGTTGGTTGCTGTCACACCGTGTCGGTCTCCCAGTCCTCGACAAGCCGCTGACGATCGAAGAATTTTTGGCGTGGGAGCCACCGGTTGCAGCGCTCGCGGCACAAACCCCGAAATGGACACCAGGAACGGCCCACGGCTACCATGCCATTACTTACGGTTGGCTTGTGGGCGAGGTAGTCCGACGCATCACCGGCAAGAGTCTGGGGACATTCTTCGCTGAGGAAGTTGCAGGTCCGCTGGGTCTCGATTTCTGGATCGGCCTGCCTGCCAATGAAGAACACCGGGTCCTCCCGATGATCGAGGTTGATCTTGAAGATCCCACGCTCGAACCGAAGGGCGAGCGCGCAAAAGAAATGCTCGCGGCAGCTACAACCGCCAATTCTTACCTCACCCAGGAGCAGACCACCTCGCCTCTCGACATGGGCTCTCGGGCATTCCACGCCGCCGAACTGCCAGCAGCCAACGGCATCACCGATGCGCGTTCCATGGCCCGCATGTACGCCTCTTTGGTCGGTAAGGGTGTCGACGGCGTGCGGCTGTTCACTGACAAGACGGTCAAACAGGCGTCTACCGAGCAGTCTGGCGACGTTGACCAGGTCATGGGCATCCACAGCCGCTTCGGCACGGGTTTCTACCTCTATATGGAAGGATCAAACATGATCCAGGACGGCGTATTCGGCCACGGCGGTGCTGGTGGTTCGATCGGCTACGCTGACCCCAAGGCGGACATCGGCTTCGGCTACGTCATGAACAAAATGCAGATGGTGGGCGACGATGATCCTCGTACGGTAAACTTGGCACAAGCGGTACATGACTCAATAGCAAATCAGTAAAATCAACCTGGAACAATTTCTATGACAATGGCAAACGGGCAGGAATCTGCCCTCCTCGCCGCCATGCCCCCTGGTATTGGCGATCTCACCTTTGGCAGCCAGGAATGGGTGAATGCGGCACGCGAAGTACTGACAAACGCCGTAACGCAACACGCTGATGCGTTGGCCGACCTGGGCACCTTTACTTTATGTGAGGTCAGCCACAACGCACCAGCGTGGCTCCATTGCGGCGGCAAACTCGCCTGGTGGGCACGCTTTGACGGCGCCTCGGTTACCATTGAAGCCGGCGAACTGGATGCCGACGAATGTGACTACAAAGCCCAGGCCGATCATTCACTTATGTCCATCATGGCACGCATTACCAATACCGGCACCGACCCGCAAACAGTCGCCGCCGCCCAGGCTCGAATCCACGCACTCGCGCGCGCGCAGATTGACGGTGGTATTAAGGAACACCTTGGCTTGTATACCCTGTTAGGCATCCTGCACGACGAAATGGCGCCGCGCACCATGGCGCGATTCGTGTTCATGACCCCTGAGTGGGTGGCCAATGCGCGCTACATTCTCACTACCCGCGCAGCTTCCGAGAAATACCGCGCTGATTTACGCGGTGTCAACTACACCTTCAGCGAGCAGTTTACCCACACTCCGAAGTACGCCTTTCCTGATGGCAGTGATGGTGGTTTCTGGGTGCGTTGCAGTAATGGCCTGATCACCGTAGGCGCCGGTCCGTTGCCGGAGGCGATGGCGCCCGCAGACAGACTCACTCTCGGCATGTACACGCCGGTAGTGCCCGTCGGACGCTCTGTTAACGCCTCCAGCAGCGCTGCGGAAAAGCAAGAATTAGAAGCCTATGTCAAAGCCGCACTTCGTTTCGACAAAGAATCAGGCCGCCGACCGGTAGAGCAAACTTCGCCAACGGGCCAAGACATGCCGGAAGGCTTGGCACGCGTTTTTGCCCCGCTCCACGATGAGCTGTCCATGCGCACATCCGGTGAACTACCCTCGGACTACGACGATTCAATCAAAGCTGTCTGGGCTAAACCCACTCTGTTCGATCGCGAGCCTGGCTACGATGCGTCATGGGTACTTTATGACCAAGTCGACATCTACGGTAATCCGCGCAAGTAAGGCGGCCATCACTCGAACGGCGAGCCGGTCCACGGTAGACACGCCTGGCTTGATACGTCTGGCCCGTTGTGCAACCAGCCATAAATCGTGGTCAGACCCATCAGTGTTGAAAACCGCGGTGCGTTACGCGCGATCATCTCCTCGGTGGTAGACGCCCAGTACATTTCCTGGGTTGCGATAGGGTCGCGCACGTGGGGAAACACTAGTGTCATTCGTTTGCCATCCGCGGTTCGCGGTACGGCTCCGTGCCACAGGCTGCCATGCCAGGCGATTACTGAGCCAGCCGGCACCTCCAGCACTTTTATTTCCGGGTGGTCTTTTATTTCAGGATCGCAATGGGCCATGACCATTTCCTGTGGTACTGGTTTACCCCATTTGTGGCTGCCCGGCCAGACGCATACCCCACCGTTTTCGCGTGTGTAATCTGTGAGCACCCAAGTCACCACCGAGTAGTTGGCGAGGGCCGACCATGGCGCCGCAAATTTGGCGCTGTGATCCGCATGCAAACCTAACGCGGGCACCCCCCTTTCCTTGATTAGTCCGGTGGACTGGCTGAGCTTGGCCCGGTAGCCGAGCAGATAGGTCACCAGAACCTGGGCCTGAGGTGACATCAGTGCTTCTTCGAAAGCACGGTCCTCTGGCAGCATGTGATAGAGGGTTGCGCCTAGACCGCTGTCCCTGCCGTAACCCGTGTCCCGATCAGCGAGCCGCAGCATTGCCAACTTAAGCCGCTCGATCAGCTCGGGGGATCCCGCCTTACCGGGTGGCAGCACCGTATATCCGTCGGTATCCAACTGTACGATGTGCTCGTGCATGTCATATTGTTCGATCTCCTGCTGCAGTCGTTCTGCCGCGGCGCGTCCGACGGGCAGTGGGTCTTCTTGCCAACGCTCGGCGGCCAGCGCTCGCAATGTGTGCAACTCATCCATCAAAGCATATCGATCTATAGTCATGTGATTCTCCTCCTCTATCCGCCGCTACAACTTGGAGCGGATCGCCGCTTCCTTGATCTTGTCAATATCGACCCCACCTTCGACGTTGCCTGTACCGAAGAACAATCCGTCTCCCAGAAGCCCTCGCATGCCCTCTGGCGCCGATGCCATGTAGGCCTCGTCCTCGAGCAGGTAGGTGTAGTCGTCGATCGTTTGTGTATAGAGTCGTGAATAGCTAGCGTGAAGCACGGTACGGGTGCCATCGATGGTCCGCTGCCCGCCACCATGCCAGACCGAACCGTCCCACACCGCAACGCCACCTTTTGCAACCTCGATGGCGACGGTTTCTGAGCGCGTCTCTTGCGGTGTCGGGTGTCGTCGCCTCAAGTGAGAACCAGGCACCACCCGGGTAGCCCCGCCTGCCTCTGTCATTCCTTCGCACGGAATACAAAAGGTAATGATGCAGTTGTGCTCGGGAAACGGTGCCGGTATCCAACCCTGGTCAGCATGTACACCGCCGGAATCAACGTCACTTTTAAACATGACAGAACTTGTGATCTGGCTGGCACGAAATCCATTACCCACGCTCACCTCGGCAAACGCACGGATCTTCGCATTGGTACATATTCGATCAATGGCAGGATGACGTCCCAGCAGAAACGGTGCCCCCCGGTAGTGATCAATGCCAGGATAGGGTTTAGAGAAGTCGTGAATCGCTTGGCGCAGCTCATCCATCTCTTGTGGCGGTGCGACATCCTCAATGACCGCGTAGCCGTGTTCGCGAAAATGCGCAAGTGCATCACCCAGACCCAGTTCCTCGATCTGTGGCTGCAGGTGTTGGGCTACCTCGTTGGGGCCCAGCAATCCGCTACTCTTTGCCAAGCTCTCAACCAGTGGTTGCATATGCTCGGGCATAGCAGCACCCGCAACCATCAATGGATCATCGATAACTTTGGTTTGTTCACTCATTTTGCTTACTCCGGTTGAATATAGTTACAGCACCTCGTTTCGTTTCGTTTCATTTCACATATCGGTCTGTTCCCCCGCGCCAAATTATATGGGACTATGAACCACTATAATATAGTTTATATATCTTATATAGTTTATATCGTAATATCGGTGGTAGTCAGGTGACTCTGTCACTCCATTAAGATAAGGATTTACGCGTTGTGGTAGAGCGTCAAAACAAAGTTCCGTGGCGGACCAAAATCGCTTTCTCTGCCGGGGCGATGGAAGAAGCGGTAATTTACGCTGCATCTACGATCACGATGGTCTACTACAACCAGGTGCTCGGTGTGAGCGCCTATCTCTGCGGTATCGTGTTTCTCATTGCAGGGATAGTAGATGCAGTTACCGACCCACTGGTCGGCTCACTCTCTGACAACTTTCGCTCTCGCTGGGGACGCCGTCATCCCTTCATGGTGTTGGGGGCGGTGCCGCTTATTCTTGGGTTCTACCTTCTCTACGCGCCACCCGACGGTATGTCAGAGACGTTTTATTTCGGTTGGTTCCTCGCGACATTGACACTTCTACGGCTCGGTAAAACATTTTTCGTTATTCCTCACAATGCGTTGGGCGCTGAACTTACCGACAACTATCACGAACGAACTTTGATCTTTGGGCTCAATTCCGTGGCGACACAGGTCGGCGCAGCGCTTGTCGGCGCATTTGTTCTGATTGTGTTTTTTCCTTCATCAGGGGACGAGAACGGACTCTTAACCAACCCTGACGGCTGGTCGATGATGGCCGTTGTCGGTGCCGGATCGATGTTGATCGCGCTGGTCTACTGCATAGTTGGAACCGCCGACCAGATTCCGCACCTTCACAATGTTGGCACTCAGCGCGTACGGTTGCGAGACAATCTGGGTGACCTGGCGATGCTGTTAAAAAGCAGGTCATACGTTTCCGTATGCGCAGCCTGGTTAGTTATGACCTCTTCCGGCGGCATCCTCGCTATCGTCAGCACCTACACCTATATCTACGGGTTCGGGCTCAGCACCGCCGAATTATCAATTCGGAGTTTTGTGACACTGCCTGGCATGTTTCTTGCCATCCCGTTCGCCGCCTATCTCACCAAGCGCCTCGACAAGAAAATGACCATGGTCTACGCCTGCATATTCTGCGGCTTCATGGTGGGGCTACCGCACACCCTTGCGTGGCTCGGCTTATTCCCAGCCAATGATTCCGTTTGGATGCTGCCGAGTCTGTATGCCTGCCTATTCATCGGCTATCTAACGCTGCCGATGGTGCCGATCGTGTACGACTCTCAGCTTACCGACATCGCCGACGAGCACGAGTACCGCACCGGCCGACGGGCAGAAGGCGTCATTTTCGCGTTCCGCACTTTCGCCATTAAATCGACGGTTGGCATTGGCGGCTTGATTGGGGGGTTCGGGCTGGAGCTGATCGACTTTCCTGAAAACGCAACGAAAGAGATGATCACCCCTGAGATGTTAAATGGTCTTTATTTTATGAATGGTCCACTGTATTGGCTTATCGTAGCCACAGGCATGCTTTTCATGGGCCTCTATAACCTCAATGAAAAACGCCACGGGGAGATGATGAAAGAGCTACACGCAAGACGCGAGGCGGCGCAGGCGAACCTGTCACCGGGTGGTCACGAACACCGGGTTTGAGTAGAACCATAGATCGTGCCACGGATTTTCAGCCGGCGGATCCTTTTGCGGCTCTAGTTCCTCGGTGTTGGTGCCGCGTACACGAACATAAAGCGGGTGTGTCACTCGAATTGCTCGACTCATGGTCAGGTACTCACCTTCTCTGCGCCAGTCAGCTGCCGTAAAACGCTGCACGACGTGGGTCGTTGCATTTTTGTCGTGAGCTGGGTCTTTTGATGTCCCCAAGACTTCGCCGACAATCAGATCGACACGCATGACCTCAGGATTATCCCCTGACGGATTGTTCACACTTGGGTCTCGAGCACGGATCTTAATAACGACCTCATCTCCTAATGCCACCGCCAGCTCTTCGCCTATCGATGCCGAATGCTCTGTGGAAGAAACTTCAACATAGAGCTCCGATACTAGATCACCCGTGGTCACAAACACATTGCCATTACGCAACGCGCCCAGAACGGACTTGTGATTTTTTTCGGCGAAGACGAATGTTTTAGAGTACTCACCGGGCCAGAAGTCGAACCCCTCTTCCGAGTAGTGAATGTGCGAATCAGAATTTGCGGTAATCCACCATCGACGGCCTTCGCCGAGCATCGAATCCCAGAAGCCGCCCAGTTTGGCGGTCATCTGATCATATCCGCCCATGGTAGGAAAACCACTATAGCCTCCACGCACCAGCCTGCTTTTGTCTGCAGCCGCCGGGTGCGTCGAGAGCGCGAACGCTTGATGTCCAGGCGCACCAGCCATGCCGACGGCAACCTCAGGCGCGGTGTCATGCCAACGCCGTAACTCTGCGGGATGGTAGGCACTATACTCTCCATCCGCGCTTACGGTGCGCGATGGATGATTGACGATTACAACGGGTGGGCTATCCAGGTCTCGCATAAGGCTGAGTGCTTCCAGCATTTTTTCTTCGGTGTTTCGCAGTGGATCGCTGGGATAAGCCTCAGCAATATCGAAGTCATGCTCTAACATTCTCAGGATCTCCGACTCATTGTGCGTATGTGGCACAATCAAGCTGCTGTGTTCCCCGGCGGGCGTATTCAGCTCCATCCCGTAAAACTGCACCACGTCGGCGACGTGCTTTCTAGACTGCAGTAACTCCGGGTATGCAAGCTCCAGATTGACTTTGCTGTGGTTCGGTCCGCCATGATCGGTGGTAACCATCCAGGAGAGACCGAAGGCACTGCCCATCTGTGCATTCTGGTGAATCGGGTAGATGGCGTCGCCGCCGATGATTGGCATAGGAGGATTGTTGTCAGTATTCCAGCCAACACTGTAACGGCTGTGAATATGATGGTCACCGGCGAGCCACTGACGAGGGTCCGACGGCTTGGCCATCTTGGAGTCGGCAGATACGCAACTAGAAAGATAGGGCAGCAGACAGAAGATCGCGACTTGCGCTAACTTGCTCATAAGGTCAGCTACTTGGGTGCTTGCAGCTTGATGCCTCGTTTTTTACACACCAACTTTATGATTTCAGTGACTTCGTCTACAGCACTTAGCTCGCCAGTCAACAAATTATAATCGCCCTCAGCTTCATACCATTTAGAGATATGATGCTCCGAGCCTGCCATTAACATTTCAGCTATCAATTTCGGTAACAGATCTACCTTTGCATCCATGCCAAGGTCTTCAGCCAGGCTTTGACTCAACACGTGAATGTACTCAGCTGTCACAGCCAAGTTAACGAGAATAAATTTCGGATTGGTTTTCATATCCGAAACCAATGCCATCAACGGTCCACCATCATTGGCTGCCAGGGACTCTGACGACCTTTTTTCAACCCAGATTCGCCAGAAGGTGATGGTGTCTACTTTGCGCTTATCCAATGCGATGCGTAGCCACTCTACCGCGGCAGCGGCGCTTAATGCATATTTGTTTGGGAAGTGGGAGTAGAGGGTCTGTGCATGAGTGCCCGCATCATCAGCAACTTGTTGCATGGTGACGGATTCAAAGCCGTGCTCTGCCATCAATCGCTGTGCGGATTTGATTAAGGCACTACGTGTCTCCATACGGCGTTTGTTGCGCAAGGGATAGTCTTGCTTTGCTGAGCTCTCTTGCGCTATCGGTGTTTTAGCGGATTTTTTCTTTGCCATCGTTATTTTCTCTAAGCCGGCGAATGCATCTCGGACGCACCTTAACGTAACTTATGCGCAAACGCACACCCGTTTAGCCTTTCAGGCCTTCATAGAATCTCGTACCGAGCATCCGCGCACGTTCATCGCCGATCATGTCGTTACTCATTTGATTCATCACATAGGATGTGCACGCCCGATTGGTGTGGTCAGCGACCATTGACGAACCACCAGCACCACCCCAGAAACTGACTTGCGTATCTTCCGGCACGCCCATCATTGACGCGCCTTTCACCGCATAACCTATGCCGTGAATCGCATTGACACCGATGATTTCACCCTGTTCTTCAGCGATCCGATCAATGGTCTTTTGTGAGAGTAGATCAACCCCAAAAGCAGAGCCACCATTCGCCAGTGCTGTTTGTGCGCGCACCGCCGCTTTCGCGTTACTGTGACCGTTAACTGCCGGGCTTTCCATTTGGCGCCAGGCGGGGGTATTCCAAACCGGGGCGGACATTTCAGGAGTGCCGTCCTCATTTTCCATGAAGAACTGTGGAATTTGCTCGGGATCCAGTTCTGGCATAGGGCCAATGCCCGCCAAGATCTCTGCCGTGCGATTGAATTCGGCTGGATCGAGCCCAATGTGGAAATCTGCACCGCACGGTTCGGCAACGTTGAGCCGAAAAAACGTTCCCAGTGATTGTCCGGAAATGCGTCTTACCAGTTCGCCGACCAGATAGCCTTGCGTGAGTGCGTGATAGGCGCACTCAGTACCGGGTTTGTACCAAGGTTTTTGTCGGGCTAGAACGGTCACTACCGAATCCCAGTCGTAGAACTGCTCAAGGGTAAGCTTTTCGCCGAAACCAGGTAACCCCGCGGTGTGTCCCATGAAGTGACGCACCAAGGTGTCTTCTTTGCCATTGCAGCCGTATTCAGGCCAGTACTTTGATACTTTCGCATCGATGTCTAGTTCACCGCGATCGGCTAGAATCAGGGCGCACAGCGCTGTCATGGTTTTGGTCGTAGAAAAAACATTAACAATGGTGTTCTCTTCCCACGGTAGCGTTTTCGCGCCGTCTCGATAACCACCCCAAAGATCGACGACCATCTCACCTTCAAGGCTAGCAGCAAAGCTAGCCCCTACGTCGCTGCGCTCGGTGAAATTCCGTTCGAACTCTTCACGGACTGCTGTGAAGCGTTCGTCGCAATATCCATGTATTTCCATAAGCTACTTAGCCCGGTAACCAACTTCCAGGCCGAACTGGCGCGGAGAATGCCAAAACTGCTTTCCTGTAGCGGTGCGTCCCCGCAGAATCTCGTCGTTTTCGAGATTTGTGCCGTAAAATGCGACTCGCCATTTTTCGTCCGGACTATGGAGCGTAACCCGACCGTTAGACCGCTCGAATTTCGGAATCGTTAAGGTATTCTGGGCATTCGTATACTGCTTGGCGACCCACGCGCGGTCCAGGTAAAAGTCCAATTTCCAGCCACCTGCCAACGGCAGCGAGTAATCGATAGCAAGGGACACACTGTTTTGGGGCGCAAAGATAAGCTCTTTGCCCTTGGTCGTCGATGAAAACTCCGCTGCAGAGGTCACATCGGTTTTGTTGATATCACCGGCGAGGCGTATATGGAGACCTTCCGTGACAAAGGCTCTCACCTCAAGCTCGAAACCTTTTATCTCCGCACCGCCGCTGTTGACGTTGTAGATATCGCCTGTGCCGATCACAGGATTCACCTCGTGCACGATCATATCGTTCCATTTAATGAAGTACGCTGCACCCTGCAACGCAATGCGGCCATCCAGCAACGTTGCCTTGGCGCCGATCTCGTAGTTCTCCACCTCGTCACCGTCGAAAAAGAGTCCCGAGAGAATCGGTTCAGGGTCCAGACCCAGTCCCGCGAATGTGTCGGCATACCACGCCAAGTTGTTGTTCACATTACCTGGGCGGAACCCGGTGGTGTAACCACCGTAAACCAACAAATCATCCAACGGCTGCCAGGAAAGCACCAACTTAGGAGACACAGGTGTATCCTTCGTACGCCTTTCCGACCGCTGAAAATGTTGCTTGATTTCGGCAACACGGATTCCCGTAGTGATCTCCAAGGTGTCGGTAAGATCGTAGCTCACCTCACCAAAGACCGCATACTGTTCGATGAAGTCATTGTGATTGTTCGCGGGATTGCCGACGAGAAGCGGGTCAAAAGCCGCCCGGGCTGCGTCCCGACCAGGGTAATAGCCAGCGGTCTGGTTGCCCCCGGTATGGTCTTCACTGTCTTTCCAAAACGCGCCCACGATCCAACGCAGCCGCTGATCAGAAGGGGATATCAGACGGAACTCCTGCACCCATTGTTTGGTGTAAAAATCTGACACACTCGAAATCGCCAGAACATTTCTGCCGTCAGGTGTGAACGCCGGACCGCCCGTATTGAGCAAACCCGGCCAGTTCGGACAGAGACCTGGGATACCAAGTGATGCACCTACCAACGCTGCTGACGCGCACGACTCATGACCACCAGCATCAGTCGCACCAAAATAGAAGAAATCTAACAGGGCTGCACCATCCGCGGAGCCCTCATTTATCGAATCAACGGTGCGGTCTGTATAGGACGTCAGAGAGTGCAGGGTTGCCCAACCAAAATCCTTTTCAACATCCAGGCTGTAAATGCTGACCTCATCTTGGGACTCCGGCGGTAGGCCTGGAAGTCGCGCTCTCAGGGTCCGGTACGCCTCGAACGTCGAGCCTCCGCCTTCGGACTCCTGCTTACTGTGGTGTATGCTGGTGTTAATGGACCAGGTTTCACCTTCAAAAAGCAGCGCTGCGCGCACGCCGGTCGATTTGCCAGTATTGTAATCGTCTTCGACGGGTGTCAAGTTGTCGATAAAACCAGCCGTTTCCGAAGTCCATGCGGTGACGCGGAACGCAGCACTGTCACCAAGCGGCACGTTAACCATGGCATCAAGGCGGCTCGAATTCTCCTTCGACTGACTCATGTTGGCATAGCTGGTGTTTACTGCCGCATCAAACTCGGTGGGATTCGGTCGCTTGTAGACATAGCGAATCGTGCCGCCCTGAGAACCCTCACCAAACAGAGTGCCCTGCGGACCTTTCAATACTTCCACCCGATCAATATCAAATAACGTGCCGCTCACCTGATTATCCGGTCCAAGCGCCGATGTGACCGGCGTACCGTCAATGTACACACCAACGGTGGCCAGTACGGGGGCATAACCTATGTCGCCACTCTGTGAGCTAACGCCGCGGATTGTGTAGCGCGACTCGCCCACGCCACCATTGCCACTTCCTGCCATGCTCAGCCCAGGGATCATGGTGAACAGGTCTTCCATACTTTGGGCGCCCATGTTCTCAACAAGTTCAGCCGTTACCGCGCTCATGGAGACCGGCGTCTCCATGAGATTAGTATCACGGTAAGTTGCTGTGACCACCACTTCCTCAATCAAACCACTATTATCTGCTGCAGGCTCTGCGGCGACTTTGAATACTGTAAAAACGGACAAAAACACAATACTAAGCGATATCAATCTCTTCATAGGACTCCCCAGTCGTTGAGCGGACCCCCGCCCCGGCGGGTTATATCTTAAATATTATTATGTAGTATATATATGAATCTATATACTACCTGACTTTCTTACACCCTGCAACAGGTTGTCGGAGAGACAACCAGACAATGCTTTCAATTTTTCCCTTCCTCGTAAGCCTGACGCTGCGCCTCTCGCTCGGCTTCAGAAATACCATCGAGGGCCACCACAAAGTTCATCTTTACCGAATCTTTACGAAACGGAATCGCCGCCTGGTAGGCATCAGAGAACCAGAACACCTCTAAAGCTGCCATAGAGGTGAACTGCTCAACTGCTGTGAAAGTGACGCCAGCAGGCAACTCACCTTCCAGCACTTTGACTTTCTCACTGCCCATTTCGCCAAAGGCAATCATGGTTAGATTTGCTTTCTCAGCGGCAGGTGCCGCTAGTTCGCCATAACGTGGATCAGCTGCACCGCCCAGTGTGGTGCCGCAGACCACCAGGTACGCTGGCTTGTTAGAATCTGACATAGATGTTTCTCCAATGTATTAACAGTTGTACTAGCCGTTTAAACCAGCATAAAGCGCCAGACCCAGATTGTCGGAACGTTTGTCTCCAAGCAGATCGAAGGACATCTGATTCATGACATAGGAAAAGCACATGTGAGCATCGGTATCGATAATAACGGATGAACCACCTGCGCCACCCCACCAGATGGTGCTCTCGAGAGGACCAAACGGTATAAACGGACCGCCACCGCGACGGCCGTAGCCCATGCAATATTGAATCTCAAAACCCATCAACTGGTCGACGCCGTCGATTTGTGGCTCCAGTGCTCGCCGGCAGCCTGCCGGGCTTAACAGCTCTACGCCAAAGGCTGTACCGTCGTTGGCCATCGCCGTTTGCGCACGCACTACAGAGCGGGCATTGCCATGACCATTCCCTGCCGGAATTTCTGCCTGGCGGAACATGGGGGATGCCATCTCCGCTTCACCTACCCCTTCCGGAAACTGTGCCATGACACGACCCATGATCGAATCGGGATCAAGGTCCATAAAAGCGTTCAAGTCGTCCAATGATTCAGGCTTGTCGCCCTCCAGCACATCGGCAATACGTTGGAAGTGTTTGGAATCTGTACCGATATGGAAGTCTGCATTGACTTTATCCGCCACCTCTTCTTTGAAAAAGGTGCCAAAGGATTTACCGGTAATGCGACGTACGATTTCACCGATCAACCAACCTTGCGTGACCATGTGATAGGCGCTTTGAGTGCCGGGTTCCCACCAGGTTGCTTGCCCCGCTAAATCTGCACAGGCGATGTCCCAGTCACACATTTCTTCAAGGGTAAAAGGCCGGCTGAAGCCAGGCAGCCCTGCCGAGTGCGACAGGCAATGCTTCACCAGCACGTTTTCTTTGCCGTTGGCCGCAAACTCTGGCCAGTACTTGTAGACAGGCGCGTCCAGGTCCAACTGCCCTCGGTCGGCCAGCATCAAAGCACACAGAAAGGTCATGGTTTTGGTAGTAGAGGCCACCTTAATGATCGTGTCTTCCTGCCAGGGTCTGAGTTTCTCTTTGTCCTGATGGCCACCCCAGATGTCTACAACAAACTCGCCTTCCAGGGTCGCCGCAAAACTTGCGCCGACCTCGTTGCTATTTTTGAAATTTTCCTCAAACGCTTGCAGCACAGGGCTGAAGCGATCGTCACAATGACCGTGTATTTCCATGCTGCCTCTATTGGTTATTTATCGCTTGGCGTTGTTAAACGTATCGCTCATGTACTGGTAGACAAAGCCTTCAGGTCCTTGCAACGAGTCGCGACGTCCCAACAGTTGCGCTATGCGCTCGCCATGCGCCTCAATCAGCTTGTCAGCATCCGCCGAGTAGTCTTCAACGGGGCGACACATCAATCGTGTGTAGGTGATATGACTAGCGACACGTTCGCCTTCAGCTTCCCGCGGCCAGTTGCCGTGCCAGACATTGCCATCCCACATCGCCACCGAGCCGGCAGGACAGTCAATACTGATGGCTCCTGTCTTCGCGTCCGTTTCTTCTGCAGTTGGGTGACGCCGTAAGGTCTTGGTACCTGGCACCACCATGGTCGCGCCATTTTCCTGGGTGAATTCATCACAGGCCCAACAAACGGTCAGCAACATGTTGTGCTCAGGTAGAGGCGCAGGCATCCAATTGGCGTCGGCATGCAGCGCTAACGCGGCGGATCCTTTAGGGCGAACGCTGGAGGCCACCTGACTGATCAGACAGCCGCGCCCCACGGAAAACTCTGCCATGGCCAGCAGGTTTGGGTTGAGCACTACTTCAGCGAATATCGGGTCATGTCGCAACAACATGTTCTTGCCGCCCTCCTTGCCTCCGTTCACTTCCAATATCTTGGCGCGCAAGGCAGCGTTAAACTCAGGCGTTGAAACGTTTTCGACAACCGCCCAGCCGTGCTCAACCAGATGTTGGCAGGCATCAAACAACCCGAGCTCTTCGATCACCGGTAACAGCTCTGCGGAAATAGCACCCGGTGCCGTGCTGTCGTAGATCAGTGGTGCTTGTTCTGGAGCTGTATCTTTTGCTTCTGACATTACTGCCTCCTTAACTTTTGTTCTTAAAAAGGGGTCAGAGTAATACTCTGACCCCACCTCCTACCTAATTGTTCATTGCGTCGCTACCGCCATAACGTTATGTAACTCGCCGAGATACGATGGCAGAATTGAAATATCCCCCCTGACCATTTGGTTCGGATCATCCGGGGCTTTGGGTGGGTTCTTGGTTCGTTCTGCGATCAGTTCCGGTGTGTAGACCAGCCTGGCGCTAGGCAAGGATGTCTCCCAGGTCGCTTGAATATATACATCTGCGTCATCGACTTTGCCTGAACTGACACGCACATCTTTTCCATCAACAAAAAAATGCCAAGCCGCGAGCCCTTCGCTATCTGCAAACTCAGGCGGCGCGTCGACGAACGCCTCACAAACGCTGTACCTCACACCTTCTTCACCATGCTGACCTATCAGCTTCTGCAATACAGCAGTGGCCATTTCAATCCAACCAGGACTGACGAAGGGATACTTGGTCTGGGTCATTGATTTACCAACACTATTCTTGTTTCTGCCATGACAATAATTCCTTACGCAAATGGATCTGTACCTGTCCGCATAAACGACGCTACGCGGTCGCGATCTGGGTTTTGACTGTCTTCATACGGGTACAGTGCACGGCCGATGAGACGCTCAAGTTCGGGATACTTCTGTAACAACTGTGGCGACGTACCCTGTTCATAGTTGTGTTGTGGCCGCATGTACGAGCGCATGTAATTTTGTACCAGCGTTACTCGAAGACCCGGATTGGTGCGCGGCTCTGATGCATGCCACGTCGCACCATTCCAAATCGCCAACGATCCTGCTTTAGCGATCAGCGGAACGTATTTGTAAGGGGTATTGGCGCGATCGGCCTCATGGGGTAACGTCGCGCGGCCGTAGTGATGACTACCTGGGACGAACACGGTCGGGCCATCAGCCGCGCTCTCGTAGTCGGTACATATCCACGAAGCATTGCACATGTGAGCGATCTGACCCGCGCCGGGTGGAATACCATGCGAATCGCTGTGCAGACCGATGCCATCTGCGCCCTGCCCTTTGATAATCCAAGTCTGACCCGAGAACACCGCACTTTGACCCAACAACCACCGCACCAGGGTCACATTTACTGGATTTGTGGCGGCCTCGACAAAGACCTCATCTTCTTCCAGCAAATCCCAACTGTTCTTCGCGACGTGTTCCATTTTCGGCGTTGCTGTTCGGTAGTCGCCTATTTCGACGCCATTGCGTTTTTCGCAGGTACGAATGATTGCGTCACGCAAACGACCAATGAAGCCTTCGCTCGCCAGCATTTTTTCAGGGGGCACGATGGTCAAACCATATGCTTCAAGCTCAAGCACGTGATCCGCGAGATCATATTTCTTAATCTCTGCCATCAGGTTATCGACATCGGGGTAGACGTTGTACGCGAATAATCCCATCGGCCACCTCCCAGCCAGATAATGTAGGATCTACTTATGTATATATACTATATATAAGTAACCGAGACAACTGTTAGATTGAAAGAGTCGATTCAGGAAGAAGAAACTAGGACGTGGGCGAACAGCTTCTCTACCCGATCTATTGCGGCGAGCGTTTCGCTCGCCAGATCGTAGTTTTCTTCTCGTTCGTGTCGTCTTTGCACATCGTCATGGGCACCCCACAAAGTGATGGCAACAAGACGGGCTATCTCCAATCGCTCCTCAGGGTCTTGTACGTTGACATCTCGCACCAGAGATGCAGCTAACAACGCCTGATACTGCTGGCCACTTTGAACGATGTGGGATGAGATGCTGGGTGATTCTAAAAAGTGGTGTAACAACTCACGATAGTTACGCCCTTGGTCTTCTCCAGTCGCAAGATTCACCGCTCGGGCGACGTACTCACGCCAGAACTGGATTGTGGTATCCGTGCGCTGGTCATCTTCGATGCCAGCTTGGAAGTGTGCCAACTGCGCTTCGCCACCCGCAGCGGCAAGTTCAACCTTACTTTTAAAGTGCCTGTACAAAGTCTGGTTGTGAAGCCCCGCCCGCTCGGCCACCCCTGCCATCGTTGTTGCCTTGTAGCCATTGAGCTGGAAGAGCTCTTGCGCCGCAAGAATCAGCCGTTCGCGGTTTTCAGCTTTACGCTGCTTTCTGATGGGGTATTGAGGTGTCATAGATGAAGCAATTCTAGTCGAAAATGGGCCCACAAACACTGCAGAGTTAAAGCGTCATTGTTGACAACAATCCATCTGCCCGTTTAATGTAGTGTACTATATTTAATGGCAGGGCTAATAGCCGCGACCGAATTCAACTGGGAACCCATATGGAAATTCACGGACAATGCGACGACCGCTTCAGCGGTGTCCTCGAAGCCTTCGAGGAAAATTTTGCCAGCGCCGGTGAAGTCGGCGCATGCTTTGCCGCCAGCATCGAAGGCGAAATGGTGATCGATATCTGGGGTGGGCACGCGGATGCGCAGAAAACCCGGCCATGGGAAAAAGACACCATCGCCTGCGTTTACTCCACCACCAAGACCATGACTTTTCTGTGCGCACTGATGTTGGCTGACCGCGGTGAGCTCGATTTTGACGCGCCCGTCGCAAAATACTGGCCCGAGTTTGCAGCGAACGGTAAACAGGGAGTGCTTGTGAAGCACCTGATGGCGCACTCGTCCGGCCTCGCTGGATTCAGCCATCGCATGAAACCCCACGAAATCTACGATTGGGATTTCGCCTGCGCAGACTTAGCCGCCCAGGCACCTTGGTGGGAACCGGGCACTCAGAGTGGTTATCACGCTATCACCCAGGGGTATCTGATCGGCGAAGTCATTCGCCGCATTTCCGGCAAATCCTTCGGCACGTTTTTTAAGCAGGAAGTAGCCGACAAAGTCGATGCAGATTTTCACATCGGCGTTGATCCCAGGGATTTTGATCGCATCTCCGGTGTACTCCAGGACCAGAGTCCCGTAGCGCTGGATGAAGTAAACGATTTTATGAATCTAGAGCCTGATTCCATTGCCATGCGCGCCATAGATGGCCTGGATCTGACTGAAGAAGATATGGATTCCGCAGGTTGGCGACAGGCTGAAATTCCGGCGGCCAACGGTCACGGCAATGCAAGGTCTGTGGTCCGTGCGCAAACCGCAATGGCGAACGGTGGCACCGCCTATGGTGTAGAACTGCTGAGTCCAGCCGGTTGCAAGCGCGCCCTTGAGGTGCAAACCGATGGCACTGATCTGGTTATGGGGCTGCCGCTGACCTACTGCATGGGGTATGCCCTGCGCGGCGGCGTCTTCCAGGAGTTTGGGTCCAGAGAAAGTACTATTTTCTGGGGTGGCGCCGGCGGTTCGATGCTGATTATCGACACCAAAAATCACATTTGCTTTTCTTATGTCATGAATCAGATGTCCAACAACCTGTTGGGTGACAAGCGTTCCGACAATCTCGGCACAGCGCTCTATGCTGGTCTATAGGAGCTGGTCTATAAAGCTGGCCTATAAGAGCAGATCTAAAGGAAATATTTTATGAACGATGTAACCGCTGCAGGCGAACAGCCAGCTACAGAACATGTCGACGTACTGATCGTCGGTGCCGGTATTTCCGGTATTGGTGCCGCCCACCACTTGGCAGAGCAGTGCCCGACCAAGAGCTTTGTGATTCTCGACAACAAAGCCGACTACGGTGGCACCTGGCGACAACACACTTATCCCGGGATCCGCTCCGACAGCGACCTTTACACCTTTGGCTACCGTTTCAAGCCATGGCTAGGGGCACCCATCGCGTCGGGCGCAGCAATCCTCAAATATCTTCAGGAGTGCGTCGAGGACGATGACCTTACGCGGCACATTCGCTACCAGCATGATGTGCGCGGCGCCTCCTGGGACAGTGACCTGCAGCACTGGCGAGTAAAAGTCAGACGCACGGATACCAATGAAGTTTCGCATATCACCTGTGGTTTTTTCTGGATGTGTGGCGGTTACTATCAGCACGCCAAAGGCTATACGCCCGAATGGCAAGGTATGGATGACTTCAAAGGTCAAATCGTACACCCGCAAACCTGGCCTGATGACCTGGATTACACCGGTAAACGCGTCGTCGTCATTGGTTCCGGGGCGACAGCCGCGACTTTGATTCCCAACATGGCCGACGATTGCGCTCACATCACCATGTTGCAGCGCTCACCCACTTATTTTGGTACCGCTGCGAATCGCGATGAACTGGCCGACACGCTACGCGCACTAGATGTCCCTGATGAGTGGATACACGACATCTTACGACGCAGTAAATTGAAGGAGACAAGAGCGTTCCAGGATATGACCGCGACCAACCCAGAACAGGTTAAGAAATATCTGCTCGATAACATTGCAACGTTCCTAGACGACGACTTTGATATGTCACACTTCACCCCTAGTTACCGACTGTGGCAACAACGCCTGGCCTATGTGCCTGACGGAGACCTGTTTAAAGCGATTAAATCGGGCAAGGCATCGGTGGTCACCGACCATATCGAGCGGTTCGTGCCAGAAGGCATTCTGACCCAAACAGGAAAATTACTGGAAGCGGATATCGTCATCACCGCCACCGGCTTCAATGCCTCGGTAATGGGCGATATCGACTATGACGTGGATGGCAAGCCGGTAGACTTCTCGCAGGTGTTTACCTATCGGGGGCTGATGAATTCCGGCGTCCCTAACATGTCGTTTATCTTCGGCTATCTACGCACCACCTATACCATTCGTGTTGAACTTTTATGTGACTTTGTCTGTCGCTTGTTGAACCATATGGACGCACGCGGCGCTGCTGTCTGTACACCGACTTTGGGAGAAGCAGATCAAAACATGACGGTACACCCATGGATTGATAGGGAAGAGTTCAATCCAAGCTATTTGCTGCGAGCGCTGCCGCTGATGCCCAAGCGTGGTGATCATGCACCGTGGTTGTTCAACACCGACTACTACGTCGAGAGAGAAGAACTGCCGACCTTGGATCTTGATGAAGAGGCACTGGTTTATCAAGCCGAGAGACAAACAACACGATAGGATTGGTTTTTTAGCCCACAACAAGCAATAGAACAAACAATATGCCAAAACATTTACTCGTCGCTAATCGCGGCGAAATCGCCATACGTATTTTGCGAACTGCAGCCGATTTCGGTGTGCAGACAACGGCCATCTTCGCCACAGATGACGAAACATCTTTGCACACACGCCACGCAGACACAGCTCTAAACCTGGCAGCAGAAGGTGTTGCCGCTTATCTCGATCAAGCCAACATCATCGCCATCGCCAAAGATGCGGGTTGTGACGCAATCCATCCAGGCTACGGATTTCTGAGTGAGTCCGCGGAATTTGCACAAGCCTGCCAAGATGCCCAGATCACCTATGTTGGTCCCAGTGTCGACAGCCTAAACATTTTCGGTAACAAGGCGGCGGCACGAGCATTAGCGGAGCGTTGCGAAGTGCCCGTCTTACCTGGCTTAAGCCATGCAATCACTTATGCCCAGGCACATGAATTTTTCCAGAGTCTCGATGGATCGACTGCCGTCATGCTCAAGGCCATTGCCGGTGGCGGTGGCCGTGGCATGCGACCGGTTATGGCACTGGCCGACCTTGAAGAAGCGTTCAATCGCGCTACGTCAGAAGCACAACAGGCATTCGGCTCGGGTGATATGTACGTCGAAGAGCTACTGCCTCGCGCTCGCCACATTGAAGTGCAAATCATCGGTGACGGCAGCGGTGCGGTTTCCCACCTATGGGATCGAGAATGTAGCCTGCAGCGTCAACGACAAAAATTGATTGAGATCGCCCCTGCGTTTGGTCTAACTGAAGACATGCGGGCCGAAATCTTGCAAGCCGCGGTGCGTTTAGCCAGCGAAGCAATGTACCGAGGTGTCGGCACCATCGAATTTCTGGTCACTGATGACCGTTTCGTATTTATGGAAGCCAACGCCCGGTTACAGGTAGAACACACAGTCACCGAAGAGGTTACTGGATTCGACTTAGTCGCACTCCAGCTGCACATCGCAGACGGCGCGAGTCTGCAAGATTTGAACTTAGAACAAGTAAACATTCCACAACCCCGAGGCGTGGCATTGCAAGCTCGAATAAATTTAGAAAGTATGAATGCAGATGCCACATCGCGTCCGGGCGGCGGACTGATCTCAGCTTACGAACCCCCTTCTGGCCACGGCATTCGAGTAGATGGCTTTGGTTACCCCGGCTACATTACCAGCCCCCATTACGATTCTTTACTCGCGAAACTCATTGTCCATGCACCAGACATGAATCGCGTACTCAAGAAAACACAACGAGCGTTGTCAGAATTTCGGATCGAGGGTGTGCGCAGCAATATAGAATTTCTAACAAGCCTTATCACACGCACAGAATTCACCGGTGAGTCGATTCATACCCGCTACGTCGAAGAAAACATAGCCAAACTTCTAGAACCCGGTGATGACCGCATTCGTTATTTCTCACCGCAGCGAGAAATTGAAAAAGCCGGCGTCGATGTTGATCCAGATGACCCCTTAGCTGTATTGAATGTCACCCGCGAAAAACCAGCGGCGACAGTCGCAAGCGCACCCATCGTGCAAGGTCCACCGGGCACCACTCCGGTATTGGCACCCATGCAAGGCATGATGGTCGAGATCTCGGTCGCCATTGGCGATTCGGTCCAGCAAGGCCAGCCAGTGGCCGTGCTTGAAGCGCTCAAAATGGAACATGTGATTGAGGCGCCAGTTTCGGGGATCATCCGCGAAGTCGCGCTCGCCCGCGGCGATACCATATTCGAGGACACACCCATTGTGTTTATCGAGCCTCAAGCCGTGGACGGTGAATACGGCACCGAAGTCACCATCGACTTCGACGAAATCAGACCTGACCTGGCAGAAGTCAATCACTTCCAAGCACTGACCAAGGACGATGCCCGCCCCACGGCAACCGCCAAACGCCATGACATTGACAAGCGAACGGCACGCGAGAACATCTATGACCTATGTGACGATGGTTCATTCACAGAATATGGACCACTAGTTACAGCCGCACGCCTACCCACTGATACCCTTGAAGAGTTGGAAGAACGGATGACCCGTACTACTTCTGACGCCATGGTCATGGGCGTTGGTCGGGTTAATGGCGACATCGTCGGTGAGGAAAATGCACGGTGTGTGGCGATGTCTTACGACTACACGGTGCTTGCCGGTACTCAAGGGAAGAAAAACCACAAGAAACAAGACCGCATGTTCGGGGTTGCTGAAAAATACCGTCTACCCATTGTTATCTACACCGAGGGCGGCGGTGGACGTACCTACAACGGCCCCAATCCCGGCCCAAGCACTGTGGATTTGGTAGGCGGGCTAAACGTCGCTACCTGGCGAGAGCTGGGCAAGTGTTCAGGGCTTGTACCCATCGTGGGCATCGGTTCAGGCTTTTGTTTTGCCGGTAATGTGGTCCTTCTCGGCGCCTGTGATGTGATTATTGCCACTGAAGATTCCAGTTTAGGCATCGGTGGGCCAGCCATGATCGAAGGCGGCGGACTTGGCGCCTATGCACCAGGGGAAGTCGGCCCGGTTAGCATCCAGGAACCTAATGGCGTCATCGACATCGTTGTGAAAGATGAAGTTGAAGCCACTGCCACCGCCAAGCATTACCTTTCATTCTTCCAAGGTAAAAGCCAACAGTGGCAGGCCAACGATCAACGCAAGTTGCGTCATATCGTTCCTGAAAATCGCCGCGCGGTTTACAGCATTCGTGAGGTGATCGACACCATAGCTGACACGGATTCCATGCTGGAGCTGAGGCCGAAGTTTGGGCTTGCCATGGTCACGGCCTTTATACGGATAGAGGGCAAAGCAGTGGGCGTGATCGCAAACAATTCGAACTCGCCCACCGGCGGTGCCATAGATTCTGACGCCTCAGACAAAGCATCGCGATTCATGCAACTGTGTGATGCGTTTGATATCCCTATTCTTTCGCTGATTGATTGTCCGGGCAACATGGTAGGGCCAGAAGCTGAAAAAGAAGCGCTTATCCGCCATTGCGGTCGCATGTACGTCGCGGGTGCCAACCTCACCGTACCTGTGTTTGTGGTAGTTCTGCGCAAAGCCTACGGGTTAGGCGCACTGGCTATGGCCGGAGGTAGTTTCGACGAAACCTTCTTTGCCATTTCATGGCCGACTGGCGAATTTGCGGGGATGGGGCTCGAAGGCCAAATCAAACTCGGCCATCGCAATGAACTCGCCGCAATCAAGGACATTCCAGAACGAAAAGCACGCTATGATCAACTGGTGGCTAACGCTTACGATTGGTCACGGGCACTGAACGCCGGTACCGTTTTTGAGGTTGATGACGTCATCGACCCAGCCGACACGCGCAAATGGATTGTCATGGGACTCGATTCCTCGCCGCCTGTTATTCCGCGTGCTGGTAAAAAACACGCATGGATCGACACCTGGTAAATCTTTCTTTTGCCGAAACCGCTAGCAAAAACAAAGCACGCGCAGTTCGATGCTGCGCCGTGGAACACCCTTAGGATCTGGATGGGGAAACGATGCATGTGGGCACGTGGTGCCGATCACGCCGTCTGAATCATAGGATTTGATCACCAACACATCGTCTGGCGTCATGCCCGAATAGTAGAACCAACGCTGTTGCTCAGAAGCGCTGACGCTGAAAGTCTCAATACCTATGTCATGCCAGCTGTAGTTGTCCGCGCCATAACCGTAAACATCTACCTCCAACAAATCCTGTTCACTCACTGTGCGCGCATCGCACACCGCAAGTGGATTGTCGTCCACCGAGGGACTTAAGGGCCGCCAGAAATTGAGTGCATAGACATGACTCGCATCTTCCGGCACCCGCTCTCCATGCAAACCAAGGTATTGGTCCCACGTCGTTCTATCAGTGTAATCCATGTGGACGTTGCCTATATATCCACCACCACTCTCAACGCCGCACTCTTTGAACGAACCATCACGCGCATGGCCGATCCATTGCTTACCCTGTTCACGAATTACGTGATCGTAGGTATGTGTTGTGTGTGCCCCGGTCAATCGCGCGGCGATCGCCTTACACTCGGCATAGTAGGTTGCGATGACCTCATCACAGTCATAGAAATTCTTAACCGCACTTGGGCTACTTACTAGCTCAAAACCACTCTCATGCAGCCCTAAGCCCGCGACGTCACGTGCATCTGTTACTAGAACTTCGCTCGCTCCATTAGTAGATCCGCCCGCAGCAGGCTCACGCAGATCATTGCGCAACAGCGGCCCACCAGCAAACTCTGTGGGCAGAAAATGCAATCGTCCTTTGACGGTATCCGGAAGTTTTATGTCGTTCATGATCGCTCCATCAAGTTCGGCAAGTCAGCCCAGCCTACTTTGTGTGTGGTGTAAAAGCGGCTTCGCAAGGTGACACGACGAAAAAGCCATCTATCATCTTGGAAGACCAAGTCATCATCGTAACGAGCCGCAAGCCATACCGCCTCGTCGTTGCCTTTCAAAGTGGCTGTCTGCAACAAGTACCAACGGCCTCGCGCAGTGGTCGCATCCTCACTCACCTCAATAGCGGAGTTGGTAACGTGATGAATCGCAAATGACATGACATTCGGCATACTGGTAAAAAAGCCATGCACAGCATCTCGGCCCTCATAGACGCCCATTTCAGCCGCGTCCCATGCTCCATCATCGGTGAACAAGCTTGCCAACTCATCAGCTGGATAACCGTCGTCACACAGATCGCAGTATTTGGCTTTCAATAACCGGATTTGCTCTAGCGCTTCAATACGCCGCAACCGAGACTCAATAGATGCACTCATGACCTTGTATACCCGTCGATGTAGTTGTAGTACTCGATTTTCGACTTACCCGCATCGAGTCGTTCGCGTAGCGCATCCGAGACATTACCAAAGATTTCAATTTTGATCATGTCATATGGATAGTCAGGTTCTTCAGCCTCTTCAGCGTCAGCCACCTGCCCCGTGGTGGCCAGCATAGCGGCTGAACTTTTATATAGTTCCAGTACAATGGCCCGGCTCTGATCTTCGTTTTTGAAAAACCATTCGTAGCTGAGAATATCCGGTCGCTCAGTTAAGTGATGAGCACTCCACTCGCGGGCGATGGTTTTGAAATCTTCAAGACGACCTTCTTTTACCGCAACATGAACGTTAAATCGAATTTGCTCTGACATGTCTACGCCCCGTGGCGCAGGAGTTGACCCGGTGTCGCACCGGTGCAAACACCATCTTCAAAAGTCACCTCGCCGTTGACGACGGTTAGCCGATAGCCTTCGGCTTTCTGCGCCAGACGCCAGTCGTCTGCAGGGAAGTCATGTAACCGTTCGGTGGGCAAGGAACGAAGTACATCGTAGTCATAGACTATTATGTCTGCCGGTGCGCCTTCACGCAGGAAGCCACGGTCGGTAAATCCGGCGGCATTGGCGGAATAACCGGACAAACGCCAGTGCGCCTCCTCTAAGTCCATAAGTGCGTTCTCGCGCACTAACCGACTGATGAAGTCTGTTGGATAGCGTCCGGTGGTCAAGAATTTCATGTGAGCACCGCCATCTGAAAGCCCCGGCAAAATATATGGGTGATTGATCACCTCGCGCATCACCTCCATTTTTGTCTCGGGTGGTGTGCGGGTGAAAACTGTTTTCAGATCCTCAGAGATGGCTAGATCCAGCATGGTGTCCACGGGATGTTTGTTTTCGCGGGCAGCAACCTCGCCTACGGTAAAACCTTCATAGGCACTGTTTGCTGGCATCTTGGTTTCTGCAATCAACATATCGGTGATGGCCAGAAAGAATTGACCGCTGACAGGCTCAGTGGGATTTTCATCGCGTTTTTTCGAGATGCTGTCAAAATCATCGCACAATGCTTGACGCAGCTTGGGATCACTCATCTTCTTCATACGATCCGCGACGCTACCCAGAGTGACATCACGCCAACTCGGTATCGAATCAAACAAATTCCAGTCTTCGAGGGTAAATTGGGTATCGATATCGCAGGTCACCGCGTGGGCAAAAAGCTGATTACCTCGCGCGTTGCACTCTTCAAGCCAATTCAGAATGTCTTTGTAGTAGCCATAGGTGTTGCCATGTTGATCAGCGCCGAATTCCAGCGCATTCCAGATCACCGGACGACCACTGATCTCAGCAACCTTTTCAAACAACTCCCATTCTGCGCCCAACACCTGAACAAACCCTCGCCCTTTCTTTCTCAACACATGGGCAAAAGCAATCAGATCGTCAGGGTCCATAATGTCGGTGATCATCGGGGTGCCGTCATAGTCTCGTTGAACACTGTCCTCACCCAGAATCTGCGCAGAAAAACCACAGGCACCTGCATCCATCGCCTCATCCAACAATGCACACATCTTTTCCTGCTCGTCGGGTGTTGCGGCTCGTCCTTTAGCATCCTGTCCCATAACCCAGGTCATGCTCGAGGCAATGCCCATATAGGAGAGCACATTCACGCCTTTGGGGGTGCGATCGACGCTGTCGAGATATTCTGGAAATGTCACCCAATCCCATGGCATGCCGGCCGCCATGGTAGCGGCGCGCACCGCTTCATTACGCTCAAGGGTGAGCATGGCTCGCTCACGGTTTTCCGGGTCCACCGGCGCAAAACCAAAGCCGCAGTTGCCGATGACTACGGAGGTAATGCCATGCCAGCCTGACATAGTGCAATACGGGTCCCAGAATATCTGCGAGTCAAAGTGCGTGTGTAGATCGATAAAACCAGGGGCGACGATCAGACCTTGGGCATCAAACACACGCTTCGTCTTGGCATCGCCTAAGTCTCCAATTTGCTTTATGTGACCTTCCGAGATGGCAATATCGCCGGTAAAACGGGGTTTACGATCACCGTCGATGATGGTTCCGCCCTTTAGAATGAGATCATATTGTGACATTGGAGTCCCCTTTAGTTTTCTTGATGGCGAGCAGCACCATCGGCCTTAGTGTGTAGCGCCCTACGTCTAATTATCAGGACTATGTCCCGACCATGCTGCGACGACGGGGCCCACGCTGACAGTGGTCCGTCTGCCCAGCTATTGTGTATATTATAGTTATTTATATATAAACTATACTAATATTGGAGGATCGACAAATGGTTTCTGTAGCGCTTTCTTTGCATTTATAAACTTACGACGCACATGTGCCCAACAGCCCACGCTAATGATGTCTGGCTGCTTCAATATGCCGTTGTGACCTGCATAGTCATCGAATTGCAGATAGCCTGAGAAGTTGCACAACAACTGTTGGGATGGTACTGACAGGCTAGCCAGTCCGACAAGCGCGTGAATGTGGTTCCCGTCTCCTTTTAGAATTTTACGAAAGAGGTCTTCGGCATCCCTGGGGTTTCCCGCGATCAGCGAGTTTATAGCCAGCCGCGTGTCATCATAAAAAGGATCGAATTCAACTGACTTCTGGGCAGCGTTTTGTCCTTCTTCTAGCTCGCCAATCTCAAACAGAAGATTGGCAACCGCCTGCCAAACCTGAGCATTCCAGGGATTAGCATCCAAGAAAAAACGCAACCCGCTCGCGGCGATCATCGAACTTCCCATTTGATGGCGGGCACTCGACAACTCAATCACAGCACTGGCGAATCCGGGAGCGGCCTCGACCGCTTTTTCGAGATAATCGACAGCCAACCCGAATTCTTTCTTGGCAAGTTGCAAAGAACCCATCATTCTAATTCTTGAGTTATGTATTGTTTTCGAAATTCGGGCGATCGAGCAAGCGCCTTTCCTAATTCATATCTAAGCAACTCATGCTCTGTCTCGCTATCCAGCCGAGAGCCTGTCTTGCTGGAATACAGACAGCTTTGAGCAACGTCTTGAAGTCCGCGCCTTAGCTCTTGTTGGAATTTGCCGAGGTCATCCTTGGTCAAACTATGTTGTGTTTCGCTTTGCTCGATCTCATCAGCACTTTGCTCAATCGCGCAATTAGGTCGCACAATTCTGTTCAGAAACTTACTCTCACGATCATTCATAGACTTACTCTCATTCAGTAAGTATATTTATTCACTATCCCCGTAAAATGAGCCGTTAGACGGCGCTTAGCTTGATCTTTGAGCTATTGCAATAGTCGCTTTGAACGCCGCTATTTGACGCTTAGACAGCAAAAATAGGCGGAGCTGAAGCTATTGAATGTCCAGACCAAACCCCAGAAATATATGGAAATACACAATTCCATACATTTCAGCTGAGACCCCAGCAATTACGGCAACTTATAGCTTTCGGTCGAAACCGGTCGTCCGATGAAATATATGAAAATATAATAATAGACAACAAAAACAGTTATTTAGGGTATTGCATGGACGACAAGTGGCGACTTACTGAAGATCAGCTAAAGAAGATGCTGCTCGTCACCAATGTCGTCATTGGCGCGCCAATTACTGGGGAAAGCAAAGATGAAGCAAGCACGTGTTTTGAACGACAAAGA
>TARA_B110000261_G_scaffold60226_2_pt1 | contig 65139 bp, 59 predicted proteins | sample TARA_B110000261 | Tara Oceans TARA_B110000261 (sample SAMEA4397705) | marine metagenome | biome: Polar Biome; feature: [DCM] deep chlorophyll maximum layer (ENVO:01000326); material: water (ENVO:00002006), including particulate matter (ENVO:01000060) such as... | depth 20 m | reverse complement strand
TAAATACTTGGGGACAGTCCCCAAGTTTAAAAACCTTTGAAGCGCTTGTTTTCATTGGTGTTATGAAGCTTAAAAAGGTGTGCGAGATAGGGTGGTTTGGCACAGTTTTTTTCCTCTTAAATTTAACTTTTATTTTTTTATTCTATCCTTTTTTAATTTTTCAGTTCTCAGAACTTATCTTATTCGTTAAAAGCTGTATCCAGCTCTTTTACTGGTTTATATTTGGCCTATGCCACGTCAAGCAAGAGAGGTAGAAGCCGGTTTCCCTATGCACGTTACTCAACGTGGTAACTATCGTCAGAATATTTTTCACGATGACGATGATAAGGAGTTTTACATAAAAAGCTTTTTGTTTTATCGCAGAAAATACAAGGTTAAACTTTATGCCTGGTGTTTAATGGATAATCATATTCATGTCGTTGTTGAGCCTTCTTCTAGAACTGGATTATCAAAACTATTTCAAGCTTTAAATACAAAATATGTTTTTTATTTTAATAAGAAATATGAGATATCAGGGAGGTTGTTTGAAAGTAGATTTTTCTCTTGTATTCTTAACGAAGATCACTTTTTTGAAGCTATTCGATATGTTGAACTTAATCCTACTAGAGCAGGAATGGATTTTTTTCCAGGAAGTTATGAATGGACAAGTGCCAAAGAAAGGTTGAAACTAAGGTCTAAATACTACTTACATAAACTACCTCATTTTATGATTGTTGATGACTGGATGACTTTTCTAATGGAATATGAAGTTGAATCAGCGATATGGAATCTAATTAGAGAAAAAACAATATCATCTAAAGTAGTTGGTGCCTAATCAATTCTTAGTGCTTCCTCTCCTGGACTCGAACCAAGGACCCTCTAATTAACAGTCAAATGGTAGATTAAAGCATAAAAAAATAAAACTTGCGAGATCCGCATGCAAAATATGCCCCAATCCAATTTTAAAAGAAAACATAACTGTGTAAACTCAAACAATCAAAAATCACTATATTTGTCCACCGGAAAACAATAAATTTGAAAGTACTTTTTTTAATACCATATCCTTCTGGAACAGCTGCAAGTCAGCGTTTTAGGTTTGAGCAATATTTGCCTTTTTTAAAGGAGAACGGAATAGATTATACTGTTTCATCTTTTTGGGATCAAAAAGCTTGGGACATTTTGTACAAAAAAGGAGTAGTGCTGGGAAAAGCATTGGCAACTTTAAGAGGTGTTTTAAGAAGGTATGCGCTACTATTCACAGCGTTTAAATATGATCGAATATTCATACACAGAGAATTATATCCAGTAGGGCCACAGTTTGTGGAATTTGTACTTGCTAAGGTATACGGTAAGAAGATAATTTTTGATTTTGACGATTCTATTTGGTTGCCAAACTATGCCGCCAATAATGCCAAGTTTGCATTTGTTAAAAGCTACGGACATGTAAAGAAGCTTTGCAAGTATGCTTACAAACTAAGTGTAGGAAACGAGTTTTTGGCAGCTTACGGAAGAAAGTATAATTCTAATGTAGTTATTAACCCAACTACAATTGATACAGAAAATTATCACAACAGAATAAAAGATCAAAACACAAAAGAGTTTATAATAGGTTGGACGGGAACGCATTCAACTTTAAGATACTTAGAAGAGATGCTACCCGTTTTTGAGAGATTAGAAAAAGAGTTTGATTTTAAACTTGTTATCATTAGCGATAAAAATCCCGAGTTTACGCTAAAGTCATTTGAATTTGTGAAATGGCAAAAGGAAACTGAAATTGATGATTTACTTCGCTTTAACATCGGTTTAATGCCACTAACATTTGATAAATGGGCAAACGGAAAATGTGGTTTTAAAGCTTTGCAATATATGAGTTTGGGCGTACCTGCTATTGTATCTCCAGTGGGGGTTAATACTGATATTGTAGAGCACGGCATGAATGGTTATGTTTGCGATACAGCTGAAGAATGGGAAGCAAGCTTAAGAGCTGTATTGTCCGATAAGGATAAGGTGAAAATGGTAGCACAAAATTCAAGGAAGAAAATAGAAGATTACTATTCGGTAAAATCCAATAAAGACAATTTCATTCAATTATTTGATTAGAAGGTTATGAAAAAATTAATACTGAGTGATATTCACGAAAAGTTAGGTGGTAAAATGGTTGATTTTGCTGGTTATTATATGCCCGTACAATATGATGGTGTGAAAATTGAACATACAAACGTTAGAGAAAACGTAGGGATTTTTGATGTAAGTCACATGGGAGAGTTTGTAGTTACTGGAGAAGATGCAATTGCATTTATTCAAAAAACAACTTCTAATGATCCATCTTTGTTAATGGACGGTCAAATCCAATATTCATGTATTCCTAACGATGATGGTGGAATTGTAGATGATTTATTAATTTATCGATTCACAGCAACTAAATTCTTATTGGTTGTAAATGCAAGTAACATCGAAAAAGATTGGGCTTGGTTTAATTCCAAAAACAATACAAGTGCTGTTTTAACAAATATGAGCGATGTTTGGAGTTTATTTGCCATACAAGGGCCAAATGCTACAAAAGTGCTGCAACGTTTAACAGAAGTTGAATTGGGTAAAATGAAGTATTATACGCTTCAGATAGGAAAGCTAGCGGAAGTAGAAGATGTTTTAATTTCAGCAACTGGTTATACAGGTGCTGGAGGATTTGAAATATATGTTAAAAACGATGATGCTGTAAAGGTTTGGGAAGCAATTATGAAAGCTGGTGAGCCAGAAGGAATAAAACCAACTGGATTAGCTGCACGGGACACGCTTCGGTTAGAAATGGGATATGCTTTATATGGTAACGATATAGATGACACAACATCTCCAATGGAGGCAAAGTTGGGTTGGGTCACTAAATTAAGTACAGATTTCCCAAGTGTTGAGTTGTTTAGAAAACAAAAGGAAAATGGTGTTGTCAGAAAACTGGTTGCCTTTGAATTAATTGATCGTGGTATTCCACGTAAAGATTATATAATCGTTTCTGAAAATGATGACACTATTGGTAGGGTTACCTCTGGAACAATGTCTCCAACGCTTAATAAGGCAATTGGAATGGGATATGTAGCAAAAGATTTCTCTAAAGTAGATTCTGAAATCTACATCAAAATACGAGACAAGAAAATAAAAGCAAAAGTGGTTAGGTTGCCATTTGTTAGCCCAGGAGTTTAAGGGGAGTGAAGAATTGAAAAGGGCGATTTTAATCGCCCTTTTTTTGTGCCTTAAATTTTATTGAAGTTTTATATGCATTGCACTTTCGCCTAGGTTAACTCCTGGAGTTATCGTTACAAAACCTTCTGTTTTACAATTGTATTTAATGTTTGGTTTTCGCATGATTTTAACTCCAAACACTGTAAATATTGACTGGTGTTTTAGTTATAAACCTAAATTTAAATTCATCATTTATTGTATTAAAAATGATGTAAAAGGTTTTTTGATGTTCTTTCTTTAATAAAATTCTATTGTTTATTTTCAGAATTACTAAATGTGATAGTGAAAATAATTTCTGAGGCTTTCATAATAATGGGGTTTTAGATATTAAGGCTGCTGGGAATATTAAATTTATAAGCCAAAATGTAAATTTGAAAACAACCAATAATCACTTGTTCTCACTATCATAATGAGCATTTCCCGAAAAGATACAAGGCGCAAGATTTAGGTATTGCGAGAGTATTTAATAATTTAGATAACGTGTTGAGGTTTTATGGAAAAGAAAGAGACTGAAAGTAAAAGAGTAAAGCAAGCTTGGCCAACAAAAGATGTCATGGAGCAGGTTTACGCCATGAAATTATGGGGCGATAATAAATCCGATTTTTATTCAGGAGATGGATCACATGATCCTGAAATTGTTAAACCATACTTAGATTCAGTAATCTCTTTTTTAACATCATTTCCAAAGCCTCTTGTAGTATGTGATTTTGGTTGTGGGGATTTTAATGTAGGTAAGGAGTTCGTGAAGTATAGCCAAAATTATATAGCTGTAGATATTGTTGTAGATTTGATTAATCGCAATAAAGAAAAATTCAAAGCCGAAAACTTAGTTTTCCAGTGTTTAGATATTGCTGTTGATGATTTACCGCAAGCTGATTGTGTTCTGATTCGACAAGTATTACAGCATTTATCCAATGCCGAAATTCAACAAATTGTATTAAAGTTGAATGTTTTTAAGTATGTAATATTAACAGAACATTTACCCGAAGGTGAATTTGTACCGAACAAAGAAATTATTTCAGGACAAGGAATCAGACTAAAAAAGAAAAGTGGTTTGAATTTATTGATAGACCCGTTTAATCTTAAAGTAAAATCCAACAAGGAACTTTTATCAATTTCATTAGGAAACGAGAGTGGAATTATCGTTACTACGCTTTATCAAATGTTTTAATATAATGCTATAACTATGTCAAACCTTAGTAAACTTCTATTAAAGTTGAATTCCAAAACAACATTGTTACCTTTTCCTTAACAAGGAATTAACATGAAGTGACTTCACAGTATTTATATTTGCTTTCAGATATGAAATCTGAAAATTTAAAGTTTAGTAATTCTTCCTTGAGTGATTTGATTATACAAGGAAAACTCATTATAGGATCCTCAGCCGAGGCTTCGAAACTTATCGATCGTATTGATCGAATTCAATTGCATGCACACAGTTATGCATTTTACCTCAATTTACAGTATGGTAACTTTGATATTTTTGATTTATGTTCGTTCGCCTCCGAAAATAACCTGCAAGGTGTAAATATTCATATAGATGCTGGAGGTGAAAAAAGTATTGCTAATTATAGTCCCAAACAGCTCTTAAGATTAAGGAAATATCTGGAATCACATAATCTCAACGTTAATATTGAAGCTAGTAGTACTTCAAATAAAGTAATTAACAAATCAGTTAGTTTAGCCAAAAGTTTAGGATCAAAAAATATTAGGGTATACGATCGTTACAAGGGGCAATTGAGCGACATTATACAAAAATGTACAAAAAGAATGACAGAAGTTGCCGCCATTGCCGAAAAGCATGACTTATATTTTGTTGTGGAACCCCACGAAGTACTTAAGTCTGATGAGTTAGTACACATAATAAAAACCGTAAAAAGCAATAGAGTAAATTTGTTATTTGATTTTGGAAATATGCTAAGCACTGCTGAACAACCACTTCAAGCCTTAGCAACTATGAGCCCCTACATCAAACAAGTACACCTTAAAGGAGCAAATGTTCTGGAAGTCGAAAAAAAGGGATTTGCACAAATTGGAACAAGACAAGGAGACGATAACTTACCACATCAGTTAATGATTTTTAAGTTACTTATGCTTGGAGAGAACAAACCTCAAGTTGGTGCATTTTCACTTGAGCAACAAGTTGGTTATTACGCATCTCCCTACCGATTCGAAAACGAATCTTCGGATCCAGTGATTCCAAAAAGGAAACCTAGCCAAACAGGTTTATCACCGGGTTTAACCTTGAATAAAAACCTCAAAGAAGAGCTTAAAGACGCGTATCATCAAGTAGGATTTGTGAATGAAACCCTTCAAAAACTAAACAAACTGGCTTCTAAACAGGTGCTTAAAAAGACGAGCGTAAATACTGGATTTCAAAGAGTTCCTGTGAATGTTTATTCAGAGACGTCTATAATCCTTTGACCCAGTTTCTCAGTATTAAGCACGAAGTGGAATTGCAAATAAAAGCTTAAGAAAAAAGTTAAGCTCCTGATTTCATGTTGTTAATTTGATTAAATTTTAAGATTGATTTTCCGTTTAAAGCTGAATACCTTCTTTTTCTATTGTACCAAGTTTCAATGTATTTAAAAATCTGTAATTCTGCTTCCATTCTTGTTAAGTCGATCGTTATATTTTTTATTTATTGTATCATCATCAAGTGAAATTTGCTTATTTAAAGCTATAAAAATAAGTGCTTTTCAAATCGGTGTTAATTTTATCTGTTATCTTAATCTGTCCAAAACCCTCAGCAATGATAGATCTATCAATTGTTGGAATTAGATATTGACCTTCTGATTGAATCTTATTCAACGTTTCTAAATCAGTTAATTCAGAATGGCCTTTACTTTTATACTCAAATCCCATTTGGTCAATATCATTAAATGCTCATTCAACGGTTTTTCCTAAAAAATTTAAACTCCCGACACCAATCTTCCAATCCAAATTATAAATCAGCGTCATCATCACTTCCAAAAGGAGATAAGTAGTCAGTACAATCATAGTAAAAGTCAGCAATCATTTCCTTTACAAAGTTAGAATGAGAAGTTTCCTTTGCAAGAGCTACAACTTCTTCGTTATCAAAATAGTATTTTATCTGGTTTAGATTTGCGTTGGAGGTAGTTATATTATGCTAACTGTACTAACTCCGTTATTTTTTTTCATGATTTGTACCTGAGTTGGAATACGTTCTTTTAAGTTTTCTACGTGTGAAATAATTCCAATCATTTTACCTTGAGATTGTAGCGTTTCCAAGGTGTAAATAACAGTTTCGAGCGTATTACTATCTAAAGTTCCAAAACCTTCATCAATAAATAAGGAATCAATTTTGACATTTTTACTTGCTAAATCTGATAACCCTAAAGCCAGGGCTAAACTAATTATGAATTTTTCACCACCGCTAGAAGTATCAACTAATCTGGCTTGATCCGTTTGGTAATGATCAATTAAATTAAAGTTAAGCTCTTCTTTTGGTTTGTAAGCTTCTTCCATTTTTAAGGAATAACGCTTGTTTAATTTGAAAAGGTGAACATTTGCTAGGTCCAACAAATGTTTCAATGTTAACCGTTGAACATATATGTTAAAGGCATCTTTAGAGTTTCCTATGATTCTAAAAAGCTCTTTCCAAACAGCACAAACTTCAGCTTGAGCATCGATCTTTTTATAAGTTTTTATGTTTCGATCTCTAATTTGTTGATCTTTTCTAAAAGCTTCAGAAATTTCACCTTTTCCGGTTGATAGGTCTTTGTTCTTTTTGTTTAAATTATCCAATAATAGTTTACTCTCGTCGGCTGTAGTTTCAAAGTTTTTAGTCTTATTTAGAGCTTCAAGTGTTTTGATGTTTTCTTCTCTTAAAGCTTCTAACTTTAATTTATTTCCCTTAATTAATGCCTTGTTTTGCTTGAATTTATCTTTGTCTTCATTTGATAATAAAGCATTTTCGATTGTTTGCTTAGATTCAAAATCCGTTGATTTTAATTGCTCTTTAAGTTTAGAGTCTAACGAAGTGATTTCAGTGTGCAAATCTTTTTGCTCCTTATTACTTTTAAAAATCAAAGCTTCTTTTTCAGCTTTTGTAGTTAAGAGCTTTTGTAAGGTTTCTTTAGTCGATTTAACGAGTTCGGCTAAATCCGTTTTTACTTTTTGTAAGCTATTTCGTTTGCTTTCTACCGAAACTTCAACCGGTAATATGGTAATTCGTTCTGTGTTTAGTTTATCATATTTAATAGTCGATTCAGAAATAGTTTTTCGGTATTCGCTTTGTACTTTACGATTACTTTCTAGTTGCTTCTTATTGTTGTGTAATTTACTGTTGGTTAAATCTAAGGTTGATTTTAAAGCAGCTAAATTCTTTTGTCGAGTATTAAAATCAGTTACCGATTGTTTAACTCCTTGAATAAATGAAGTGATTAATTCCACAGAAGGTAACTGGTAGTTGAATTTATTTAGTTTTGTTTTTAAACACTCTTCTAAACCACTAAAAATAGAAGTAGAGACGCTAATTGATTTATGTTTAACCTCAATTTCGTCCTTGGTGTTTTTTATATTTTCGGTAAGGGTTGCAATAGCTGTATTTAATAAACTAGCAGCTTGTGTTTGCGCTGCAATACGATCGGTAAGTTCACTTTTTTTGGTTTGTAGTTGTTGAGCAACTGTTAGTTTTTCATTAAGTAATTTGATTTTTGCAATAGCAGACTCTAATTCATTTTCAATTTTAGAAAAATCATTTAAGGCGCAATCCATTTTTAATAAACTGGATGATTCTTTGAAAGACTTTAATTCTTTAGACAGATTATTTAATCGCTGTTTTAAAGCTTCAGTTGTAGTACTTAATTGCGCCTCTTTTTTATCAGCAGTATTTTTAAAACCCTCAATATTCTTTAAGTCTGCTTTTGCTTTATCCAATTCTTTAGCTGCTTCGGAAATGGTGATTGATTCTAAATGATCTGTAAAAGGATGTTCTTTAGATCCGCATAAACCACAAGCTTCTCCAGTTTTTAAATTTTGTCGGTCATCTTCATATTTAGCAATAGTTTGCTCTAACCTTAGGATTGTATCCGCTTTAGCAACTAGTTTTTCTTGACTTTTAATTTGTTCTTTTAAGTGTTCAATTTTGTTTAGAGTAGCGACTAAATCATCCGAAGTTGATTTTTGTTTTATCAATAAATCAGTTTGTTCAGTTTCTACTTTTACGGTTTGTATCGAAAAGCTTTTGAATTTTTCCCAATTGGATATAGTCTTTGTAAGCTGCTCCTTTTGCGGAAGTAAACCACTTAAGTTGTTTTCAATAAGTTGTTTAGAAACAACGGACAACTTTTTCTCGATTTCCCCAATTTGTTTTAATGCAGTAGAATGTAGTTCGTTTTTGTTTTTTAATTCAGCTGAAGTTCTCTTTAACGCTTTTACTTTTTGAGCAACGATGGTTGAATCTTCATTTATCGATTTTTTATTTTCTTTTAGCGTAGTTAATTCACTTGCCCATGTTGATATTTCAGAATCTACTTCTTTTAAGAAATTGTTTTTGATAATAAATTCTTCGTCAGTTTTAATAGTTAAAGTATCGGAGGTTAACACTTTTGTTAACTGAATCCCCTCTAATAAGCCAAGTTCAACATCTTGAGAAACAGTGTTTAAGTGAACTTGCGTTTTTGCTTTGTTTTCTGAAAGGTTCTTTAACTGACTATCCAAAGTTGTGATAAAATCAAACTTAGGTAACCAATCTGTAAATGCTTTATCTGCGCTTTCTAGTTGAATAGTTTGATCTTTAGCTCGTTGATCTAAATGTTCAATATCCGGCTTAAGCTGTATTAATTTGGCTTCTAATATTTTTAACTGAGCTGTTTTATCTAGGCTGTTTTTTTGGGTTCGATTTATATTATGAAGAAGCTCTTTAAAAGGTTCAGCTTTTTCATTTAAATCTAGCAGTGTTAATTCCGCTTTATGTTTTTCAGTAAGCGTGTTAACGCTTTCAGCATCCAAATTAAGTCTTTGTGACTCTTTAAAGTTCTTTTGAAACTCAGTGTACCAATCAACAATAACTCTAGCTGAAGTAATTTCGTTATCTGTATTGCTTATTTCATCATCAAGATCCTTGTCTTTCAGCGTTAACTCAATTTTATCTTCATCTGTTAAAACATCTACCGAGTTAATAGTGGATTGAATGGTTTTTAATTTGGTATCCTCCGTAGATTTTCGATCTAATATTCCCTGACCGATTTTTTTGTAGATTTCTTCTCCTGTTATTTGTTCTAATAGTTTTCCTTTCTCCGGTCCTTTGGCAGATAAGAAAGACGCAAATTCTCCTTGGGCTAGCATTACCGACCTTAAAAATTGATTGTAATCTAATTGAGTTACCCTTGATATTTCAGTAATTAAAATCCTTTTTTGAGTAGCAAGAATTTCACCTGAAGTCAAGTTTTTTAAACTCACTTCTTCTTTTATATTTTTATATTTTTTTCCGTTTTTGTCAGCTACTCTAATTCCCCAGTAAGCTTCATAAGTAATCGCGTCATTTTCAAAAGAAACTCTACTAAATGCAGCATGAGCACTATGGCTTACAACATCAACTAACGAACCTTTTGTTCCATTAAAACGGGGGACATTATGGTATAATGCAATTGTAATCGCATCTAAAATGGTGGTTTTTCCGGCACCGGTAGAACCTGTGATTGCAAACAAACCAACATCTTTGAATTTGTCATCTTCAAAATCGATAACAACAGGACTATCGGATTTCAATGAATTTATATTCTGTAATTCTACTTTTAAAATTTTCATATCAACCCGTTCTTATTGATTTTTAACCGATTGTAAGACTTCATTAAAAGCGTCCCATATTTCGGGATTTTCTTTTAATTCAAACCCCATTTCAGCACACTTTAATTTAAAAACTTCAGTGGGGAGTAATTCTTTAATGGATTTGGTGTTGGCTAGTAATTCCTCAATACCTTTTGTTTTCCGTTGGTTTTTTAAGGATGTTTTTAAAATTTCAAATGAATACTTTTCAGCTTCATTTTTTAAATCATCAACATTAATGGTGTTGTCTTCATTTAAAACGATTTCAACCCAAGGGGTTAATTCGTAGGAGTTAGAAATCAAATCAGGAAAAGCTTTAATACATTCAGCCATAGTTCCAGTTTTCCTATAAAACTCCCTGAACCTTGGAATTACAGCGTCTTCTATGTTTTTTATTTCATTGTCTTCAAGCCTAATTATAATTACTTTTTTGTCGTAATTAATTTCACTGAAACTTAAAATGTGAGGAGATCCTGAATATCGGATAATTTCATTTCCTCCAATAACCTGAGGTCGGTGTAAGTGACCTAAAGCAATGTAATTAAAGTAAGTAGGAAAGTCCTTTGCTCCAATATGGCCTAAGGTTCCTACGTATATATTTTGCTCACTATCAGAAACCGAACCTCCTGTCGCAAATAAATGTCCCATTGCAATAACAGGGGCATTACTTGTGTTAATTAGTTTACATTGTTCAGCAGATGCTTCATAATGGTTTATAAGTGCAGTTTTGTATTTATCGGTTAACTCTTCAAACGATTCACCTGCAACAGCTCTTCTAATATCTCCGTCTCTTAAATAGGGGACGGCTCCAATAATTACTTTTTCTCCGTTGGCTTCAATTTCAAAAACTTCATCTTCAATATGTTCTGTGGCTTTTCCTACAACTTTTATCGAAAGCGCATCCAATAAATGCTTTGGTGCATTTAAAGTTCCTGCCGAATCATGATTTCCTCCAGTAATTACAACAGACGAGCAGTTAGTTGCTTTTAATTGCACCAAAAAACTGTAGTACATTTCTAAGCTTTGATTAGATGGAGAGCCGGTATCAAAAATATCTCCCGAAATCAGCAGAACATCAATAGCATTATCGATTATATATTGCTCAATCCATTGAAGAAATAATGTTTGCTCCTCAACTTGAGATTGTTCGTGTAATCGATGTCCTAAGTGCCAATCGGCAGTATGAAGTATTTTCATTTAATCTACTATAAATTCGACATGTAAATTTAACTTTACTCAATGCTTTATGAAGATAAGACTTTCCGCTTTTAGATCTAAATAGTTAGTCGATTCTCCGTGTTTTTGAAATTAATATAGTCGTAGTTCATTCCTTCTAATGAAGCTTTTTGATTCACCTTTTTCTGATGTTCTCTAAGGCTAGTTAATAGCGAAAAAAGGTTTAACTACTCAAATTAATTTTTAAGTATTTTTTAACTCAGTAGTATAAAGGTATTTAACTAGGCATTACTTTATCATATCCTGTAAATAAGCACCCAACAAATCTTCCAAATTTTCAGCATCCTGTAGCTGATCGTACTGAATATCTTGTGCGTAAAGTTCTGCACGTTGTTTTTCTGAAAATTTTGGTTTGAAAATCACAGCTTTATAGGCATCATCTAACAATCCCGCTGGATTTACGATAGGTAAGGAATTGGATACGATATTAGCGGTTGCTACTGCGTTAATCTCATTTAACACATGAATTATTTCTGGAGCGAAAACGCCAAAAGATCCCTCGTAAAACTCAGTGAAACCTCCACTGGTTACTGTTTGGTTTAATTTCACAATTACGTAAACAACCTTTTCTGGACGCGTTAAATTTTGTACAGCTTGATACCATTGCGACCAGCTTTCAATATCATATTCAGCATCTTGTAATTGCTGATCGGCCGAACTATATAATCGGCTAATTAAAGCTCTGTTTGAAATATTTTCCATTCTTTTTGTAAGGTTGGTCTAGCAAGTGATACAATATGCTAAGGTTATTTAAATACAACTAATGTCTGTTGTTAAAACCTTTAATTTAAAAAGGCATTTTTAATGATTTTCACATGGTGTTGTGTACTGTTAAATTTTTTGATGAAAGCTGAATTGAAATTGACTTTTCTTCCAATTATCCGTTGACTGTTTCATATATCCCATTTGAATTTTAAGTCCTTTTTTTATAATATATCCCATTGCTAGATAGAGCCTGTTTCTGTCAAATATTTCTACACTATTTCCATTTCCAATATTTCTTTGGCCATTTATAAAAATTTCATTGTAGAGTGCTAAATAAAGTGTTTTATCATCCATTGAAGCTTTGTTCAGTGGTATATTTAAAAATAAATTGTATCTATAACGTGTTCTGAAATCCTGATTTTCAACAAATCTTTGCTCGTAACGAAATCGGTGATTAGTATAGAAACGATTCCCAAAATCAACAGGGAAGAGGGCTTCCTGATAAAGTCTGTGCTCTGATGCAGTTGAATTCTCAGATCCATAACTACCGGTAGTAACATTACCATAACCAAGAGTTAATTTAATATCCTCTTTTTTAGGTTTATATGTTATTCCTCCACGTAATAATAATTGTTCAAGGTCTCCCGCAGTATCTCAGTTACGGTATTGTAAGTCTCCTTGAATTCCCCATGAGCTTTCTTTAAATGTTGTATTAAAAAAATACATGTACCACGCACCTAACTTGTCCTCATTTATCTGAGCCTCTACCACATTTTGAAGTAGATATAAAATACATGTAACTGATAATAATATACGTTTTTGCATAATTAGCTATGTTGCTCGACGTTTAGTATAAGTTGATTAGCTTTCAAATTTATACTTAGTCAAAGCGTTGTGTTTTATTTATGATTTATTTTTTTTCAAAAGCCAAATTAACGAATTAAGCTTTTGACAATGGAAAGTTAAGATGAAGTTTTGAAATTGCAAAGGACTATTCCAAAGCTTTTGTAATCACTTTAGTGCTGTTTTTTTATTTTCGATTGTTTTTTCTGCCTTTAAATTCCAAATATATTCGAGAGGAAACACTGATAAAATGGATATGCTTATTAAATAATATCGTAAGGGGTGTATGGTTGAGTGCATTAATCCTAATACTACCACAACGATTATTAACTTCAATATTATTCGTAATGTTTTACTCCACTTAAAGTAATCGCCAATTGAACTTAATATTATAAAAGATGTTACTGCTGTTCCTGTAACGATGAACGTTATTGCATTATAAAAACAAATGCCTCCACAATATTTTTTTTCATGGAATAAACAACCAATTAAATAGCATAACCAATACAAACAACAAGCAGCAACCATTATTGCTGTGTATTTAAATAATATTTGGACTAATGATTTCATGTTTAATCAACCTTTGCGGTCAGCTAAAATGAGTTTAATAGAGTTTAGCTAAACTAAGGTTCTTTATTTAATTTTTTCAACTTCAATGTAGTATGGTCCGCCATCAACTGGGTATTCATTAACTTTGTACCCAACGATAGTTACATTTTGATTAACATAATCATCTAAGCTCACAGTGTTACTTCTTAAAGCATATCCAGATAAAGTATGTGTTCCATATTGATAAGTAGTCATATCTTGTTCTTTAATTATTCCTGTTATTTCAATATTATCAGGATTTAGATCTTCTTTGTCGCATGATACTATTAATAGACATGTTATTCCGATAAATAGAGATTTGAATAATTTCATTTTTTTTTGTTTTTAATATAACGTCATAATTAATTTTTATTGCACCAACGTTTACGGTCATTTTTTGATAATGGAAGTAAAAAAAAGGAGACTATATGTTTTGCAATTACCTCTATGTTTAAGCGCGATTTTTAGAAAATTTTGAATGTTACGTATTTTAGGAAACGTTCTCTTTTAGTTTTCATTTTTTTCAAGTGATAGAATTCCACTTTTAAAAAACATTGTAGTCAATTTGCTTTAAGATTTCCAAAAGGTATTTGTGAAATATTTAAGGTTTTTTCAACTAAAATCACCCTAGGTTTTTTTTCGAAGTTCTAATCAATTCTTACCCACAAATTGTTTGGTATCACAAACCAATGAAAGGATAATTCACTTTATTTGAAAAAAAGCAGACAAGAATGTTTATAAAATAGTCCGATTTGTAACGGTTAAAAATATTTTTCGGTTTGTGAATTATCTATTTCCAATATTTTTTTCAATTCTTTCAAAATCAGATTGTGACGTTGGTATATCAATTCTCGAAAATAATTGATAATAACTAGTATCGAACCATTCCCAATCCCACTTAATATTTTGAATATTCAATTCCACCCATGGTATAAAAGGCTGGTTAGGATGAGTTAAAGAAAATTCATAAGCTAATCCTTGAGTTGTGCATCTACTACGGTTTTTCCAACCCCAGTTATTAACAACATATCCATATCCCATTCGTATATCCGAAAAGGAGTTCTTAAAATACCTTTAATCTGCAGATTAGTATGGAAACCTTTATCAACTCGTCTGGTTTTTACATTGGTGAACGTTTGTGAAAAGTTAATACCGTAATTGGTATCGGGTATATTAATTGGGGTATTCGCTAGTATGTTTAAATCAAATCCCAAACTAAAACTAGCAGAAAAAACATAACCAATTCGAACAGATGGGAAACAATTGAGTTCGTTGGCTTTTGAGGGTTTTAATAATCCAATAATTAAACAGAGTAAAAGGATTTTAATTTTCATATTTACATAATGTAATTAGCTTAAAAAGGTACACTATGGGATTAACTTTTAGAGCGATATTGTATGTGTTTATTTAGAATATTAAAATAAATTAGTAAAGCCAAAGCGGGTTACGCTCCTGGTGAACGATTTAGCATTGTTTGGTTACATCTAGTTTTTTAACGAGAAGATTTTGAGGGATATTAATATTAATTATTACGTGTTTAAAGTTAGAATATTACGAGCAATTTTTTTGATAACCTTCTAGGTTATCAAAAAAAGCTAAAACTTCGCCATCTCTTCAATTTTATTTTCAATTTGACCAAGCGAAATCTCTTCGTAGTCAAATCCTTTAATAGTTTTTACACCCGATTTAACCTTTTTCCGAGAAATGTATATTTTTTGGTTTTCGTATTTTAATGCTATAACTACACCCAAAAGGTTTTCAGGGATTTTTTTTATTTGAAACGTTCTATTCTTCTGAAAAGGCTGAAGAGCACCATTATATTCCTTAATGTAAAAAATGAATTTTTCATGTTTTGTCTCTGCAAGGATGCAGATGTTTACTAGTCTGTTTGGGTTGTTTGGGTTGTTTGGGAACCTGTCGCAATTTATCCAACCAAGTTTGGTGGATGGCAAGGTGTAAAAAGAAATAGCTTCTTGTAGCCTTTTTTGTTGCTCAAACTTGGTTAATTTATCTCTCTCAGCAATAATTATATTATATTTCTTAATGTCTATTTCGGAATTGGGGTTGCCAAATGTGAAATTAATTGTCATATCAGCCCTCAGCTTATTGTTTACATCAAACCCTAAATCATCAAGATTGTTCCCAATTTTAGAAAGCAGTTCATAAAACATTTTATCTTTTTCATAAAATCTTGAACTGAATGTGATTTTTGTGTTTTCTTTGGATGTGCATAATAGAGGGAATCTTTGGGATACGCTATTTTGCATTCGTCGCGCCATCAAATCTTTTTCTTTTTGAGTTAGGAAAGTTAACTCTTTTCTATTTCCTTTTAAGTGAACATGGTCAAAACCAGCTTTAATATCGATTTCAAACAAACAAAAACCATCTTTACCATTTGGATATAATTTCCATTCTACAATTGAGTCTTTTCTTACCGACTGGTTAAACAAATTAAAATCTCCTTTTTTTTCGCCTTTAACAGGGAATTTAATGGTGACTTCTTTGTCCTTGGAAAGCTGAATTTCTTCACTGCCAGAATAGGCTCTTAGTTCAATCATTCCAGCAGTTTCAAGAAGGTCTCCTGAGTCCGTTTGTGTACTTAAACAATCAAATAGGTAACTGCTTTTTGAATAACTTTCCTTTAGTTTTAGTGTAACTTCTTCACCTAAATTAAAGGTGTTCTTCGGGATTAAAACCTGTGTTCCCTCTTTACCTTGAATTATGTTGTCTACTGAAGTATTAATTGTAAAGCTTTGAACCTTTGTGTTTAGTGTTCTTAAAATAGAATCCCATTCGGCTTTAGTGTTGGATTTTGAAATAATTCCCACCGATGAGTCCGATTTTATTATCGTTTCGTATATTGAACCTGTTTGGGCAATTTTGTGTTTTATTACTTCTTTTTCTTCTGTTTTAGTTTCGGAAGTAGGAGGGGCTGTAACATTTATTTCACTGTTCTGAGCGCAAGAGATTAATATAAAAGCAGACAATAATATGTAAGCAAATTTCATAGAGTTTAGTTTGCTTACTTAACTCAAAAGTAACGATTCGTTACAGGTTTAAATACCTTTTTTTTTGAAATAATCGTCCAAACAGTTCTTAATTAATGGTTTATGTGAAATTAGTTTCATCAAATCTTCTTAAAAGGCAATTAACAAATTACGTTTTTTTTTAATTCATTTGATCCTATTCCTAATAGGGAGCGTTCCTCAAAGCTCAAGAATGGGCCTGTTTTTAAAGGTGATTTAAAACAAAATAAAGTTCTTAATGATATGAAAATAAAAAGCCCCGCAATGCGGGGCTTTTTATTTTCATATCATTAAGAACTAAATAGCAGCAGCGATAAAATCACCAACTGCGTCTGTTCCTACAGGGTTTACTTTGTTTAAGTCTTCTGTTGCAACTTTTTGGTCGATTGCTTTAGCAACTGCGTCTCTGATTGCAGTAGCTTCTTCAACTAAATCTAATGATGTTTCTAACAACATTGCTGCTGAAAGTATCGTTGCCATTGGATTCGCGATGTTTAAACCAGCTCCTTGAGGGAAAGATCCGTGGATTGGCTCGTATAAACCAACCGTAGATCCGATAGATGCGGATGGTAATAATCCGATTGATCCTCCGATTACCGATCCTTCGTCAGAAATAATATCTCCGAACATGTTTTCTGTTAAAATAACATCAAACTGAGTAGGCGATAAAATCATTTGCATTGCTGCGTTATCTACAAATAAGAAGTCTAATTCAACCTCTGGGTATTTAAGCGCCATTTTCTTTACCGTATCTCTCCAAAGTCTTGAAGTTTCAAGTACGTTAGCTTTATCAACTAATGTTAACTTTTTTCTTCTTTTCATTGCAGTTTCAAATCCGATAACTGAAATTCTTTCAATTTCTTCAACTGAATATGTACAGTTATCAAAAGCAACAGTACCATCTTCGTTTCTTCCTTTTTCACCAAAGTAAATACCTCCAGTTAATTCACGAACAACAACAAAGTCTGCTCCTTCAATCCTTTCAGGCTTTAACGGTGAGAATTCTGCAAGGGCAGGGTGGTAAGCTACTGGACGAATGTTAGCGTATAGTCCTAATTCTTTTCTGATTTTTAATAATCCTTGCTCAGGACGTACCTTTGCGTTTGGATCGTTGTCATATTTAGGGTGACCAATTGCGCCAAATAATACAGCATCTGAGTTTTTACAAACTTCTAAAGTTTCATCTGGAAGTGGCGTTCCTGTTGCATCAATTGCACAAGCACCCATTAGAACTTCAGTGTAGTTAAATTTGTGACCAAATTTAGTTCCAACTGCATCCATAACCTTCATGGCTTCAGTAACGATTTCTGGCCCGATTCCATCTCCTTTAATTACTCCAATTTTATAATCCATCTGATAATTTTTTGATTGAGCGAATTTAAGCTATTTATTCAATGTTATGAATAGAACAGATGTTTAGTTATTTGAAACGCTTTGTGGAAAACTCTTGGATGGGTGTTGGTAATTTTTTTGGAAGGAGTGCTTATTGTAGTAGTTAAAGGATTTTATATGCAGATCTCGGGTGCAGTGTATTGGGTTTATTGGACTTGTTTGGCAATTTTTTCGATTGCGATTAGGATTGTCGTTGACAAACATAAACTAACAACAAGTAATGTCAGTCTGAGCGGAGTCGAAGATATTTTTTGGATTTTTTATTAAAGGAATGAGACGTTAAAGAGTCTTAGTTGTAAAAGGAGCATTTATAAACGCTCTCATTCCCAATTTCGTCTTGCACTACTAGTTTTAATTCGTGTTTTCCTTTTGATATTACATTATGCTTGTAATGCGTTATGCGTGCTTTTTTGTAATCGTATTCCATTAAAACCCACTTGCCATCGATGTAACAATTGAAGTTTTTTATACCTGCCAAGTTATCTGAAATCTTAAAATCGAATTTAGATTGAGTTGCGATATTTTTTCCGTTCTTAATATTTAAAGGGATTATTTTAGGCGGAACTGTATCGTGATAGATATAGAAGTCGCCAAAGTATTTTGTTTTAAAAGAGTAGTAACCAACTGCAAATTCACCAACGTGGGTTCTTATTCTTCCTTTGGATGTTTTTCGAATAGCCAATAATTTATTGGTAGGAATAGTAGCTGGAAAGTTGCATTTAATAAATATTTCGGCAGGTTTGTGAATAGGTGTGTAATCGGAATGTGCGGTATGCACATCACTCCATCTTCCCTTTGGGTGTGGACTTGCTGTGTATTTAAAATCGATATCGTTATATAAAGCTCCATCTGGTAATTGTATTAAGAATCCTTTTGCATTGTATTCATTTGGAAGATGGTATTGCATCTTTTTTACAAAATTTTCATGAATGGGCGTTTTAATGAGGTTTAGGTTGGGAGTTGAAGTAACGTTGAAATTTAAGGTTGATGAATTACCGTAAGCATCTGTGGTAATATATTTTATTTTATGAATTCCACTATTTTTAAAAGTTAAAACCCCGTTTTGATCAGTGGTTTTATAAATACTTAACTTATTATTGGGTTCTATATAGGATTTATGAATCCATTTGAATTTCTTTTTTTTGAATTCATAATCAGTATGCGAATTTAAATATCGTGATTCATCAAAAGGAACTTCTTCTGCTTGTTGTTCGAAAATTAGTTTTTCATCTACCAATAGTTTGATGTTGTAAACGCCACATCTGTTAGAAGCACCATTTAAATAATCGACTGTTTCGATTCCAAACCCAATTTTGTTAGAAACAATAGGAGTGGTTGTTAACCTATACGTGGTGCCTGTTTTTTGAGCTGGAAAATAAATTGGGGCTGGTCTGTTATTCACGGTTGAATTAACACCTAGTGGATAAATTCTAACTCCTTTAATTGTTGGTTTTATATTATCCTTAATTGGTAGCCCAAAAAGTAAAGCATTTAATGCATGTTCGGATTTTGTATCTCTGATTTCGAAATGTAAATGAGGTCCTCCGGATCCACCTGTATTTCCTGAAAACGCAACCCGTTCTCCTTTTCTTATAGGAATTAAGCCTGAATCAGGATAATAGTTAATAGAAAAAGATTCTTGGTGGTATTGTTCTTTTTTCACAAATGCATCGATTTTTTTTGAAAACTTGTTTAAGTGGGCATAAGTAGTTGTATATCCATTTGGATGATCGATGTAAACTATTTTACCATAGCCACCGTGTTGTACTTTTATTCTCGAAACATATCCCTCTGCAGAGGCGATTACGTCTTGTCCGGTTACGCCTTGAGTTTTGATATCTATTCCTGCATGAAAGTGATTGGATCGTAATTCACCAAAGTTCCCAGCTAGCAATAGGGGAATCTCCATTGGTGCCCCAAAATAATTTTGAGGATAAATTTTATCGGGGGTTTGTGCTTTTACGTTTTGTAAAAAACAACATATTAAGATGGAAATTAAAACTTTGCTCATAATTGACTAAATACAAAAGTCGGGCTAATTAACCGTTTGAACAACGGAAAGTTAGTAACACTAAGTTTTTAATTTGTTTTACTGCATAGTTGCGATTACATTTGTGTGGGTTACACTTAACTTAATGGACGAAAGAAACACATCATTATTGGTTGATAGCTTGCAGTCGAAGGTTGAAAAATTAATTATTCAACACAAGAAGGCGAAGGAAGATATTAAGCAATTAAAAGATGAGAATTTATTTCTTCAAAATAAATTAAGTGAAACTAAAATCCAGTTAACGGATGTTAATGAACAAAACAAAGTTTTGAAATTGGCTAAAACGTTATCTGGTAAAGAAGGTAAATCGACCGAGATTAAGTTGAAGATCAACGAATTAATTCGGGAAATTGACAAATGTATAGCAAAGGTAAATAGTTAGGATGTCAGAAGGCGTTTCCATAAAAGTAAATATTGCTGGTAAGGAGTATCCGTTAAAGGTTAGTGCAACCGAACGTGATGACGTAATTGCTATTGAGCAAGAAATAAAGGAAAACCTTGATGAACTGAAGAGTAACTATGGTGTATTAGATAAACAAGATTTATTGGCGATGTTTTTACTTCAGTATATGATGTCGAATAAAAGCAATAAAAATAATGATTCCGAAGATGCAGAAGATGGTTTGCATGATAAGTTAAAAGATTTGGAAGATTTTGTATCTAAATACCTTAAAAGCTAAATTTTCAATTTCTCTTATTTTATTGGTTTTCAGTTTGTTAATTGGTTATTGTTGAATTAATTAAACAATTGAATTATGTTAGAGATAGCCTATGGCTTAGTAGGGATTGTTATTGGTTTAGTAGTTGGTGTTTTTATTTTAAAAAACATAACAACGAAACAATCAAAGCTTATTATTGATACTGCTGAGAAAGAAGGAGAGCAGATTAAGAAAAATAAAATTTTTCAAGCGAAAGAGAAGTTCGTACAGTTAAAGTCTGAGCACGAAGATTCTATCAATAAGAGGAGTCAGAAACTGGCTCAGACGGAAAATAAATTGAAGCAAAAAGAGAATACGCTTAATCAAAAAGTAAACGATTACACCAAGAAAGAAAAGGATGTACAACGTTTACAAAATAAGCTAAGTGACAAAATTGCGCACAACGAAAGAAAGGAAGACGATTTAGAATCACAGCATCGTCGCCAGGTTGAGCAATTAGAAGCTGTTGCTGGTATTAGTGCTGAAGATGCTAAAGCACAATTGATAGAAAACTTAAAAGCTGAAGCTAAAACGGAAGCAATGTCTTATATCCAGGATACAATGGAAGAGGCTAAAATGAGCGCAACTAACGAAGCGAAAAAAATCATTATCAAAAGTATTCAACGTTGTTCTACAGAAACTGCAATTGAAAACGCAGTGTCCGTATTCCACATTGAGTCGGATGAAATTAAGGGTAGAATTATCGGTAGAGAAGGTCGTAACATTCGTGCCATTGAATCAGCAACAGGAGTAGAGGTTATCGTTGACGATACACCTGAAGCTATTATTCTTTCTTGTTTTGATCCTATTAGAAGAGAAATTGCTAGATTGTCTTTACATCAATTAGTTTCTGATGGAAGAATTCACCCCGCTAGAATTGAAGAGGTTGTTGCTAAAACACGTAAGCATCTTAATGAAGAGATTGCTGAAGTTGGTAAACGTACTGCAATTGATTTAGGAATTCACGGTTTACACCCTGAGTTGATTAGAATGGTTGGAAGGATGAAGTATCGTTCGTCTTACGGACAAAACTTATTACAGCACTCGAGAGAAGTTGCTAATCTTTGCGCTATAATGGCAGCTGAACTTGGTTTGGATGTTAAAGCTGCTAAAAGAGCTGGTTTACTTCATGATATAGGGAAAGTTCCAGATGATGAGCCAGAATTACCGCATGCTATTTTGGGGATGAACCTAGCGAAGAAGTTTAAAGAGAAGCCTGATGTTGTTAATGCAATTGGAGCACATCATGATGAAGTAGAAATGACGACTATGATTGCACCAATCATTCAAGTTTGTGATGCTATTTCGGGAGCTAGACCAGGAGCTAGACGTGAGATTGTGGAATCATATATTAAGAGAATTAAAGAATTAGAGGAGCTAGCTTTAGCTTATCCTGGAGTTCTTAAAACATATGCAATTCAGGCAGGTAGAGAGTTAAGAGTTGTTGTTGAAAGTGAAAAAGTAAGTGATAAAGATTCTGAAAAATTAGCTTTTGATATTTCTCAAAAAATTCAAACTGAAATGACTTACCCAGGACAGGTTAAAGTAACAGTTATTAGAGAGGTAAGAGCAATTGGTATTGCTAGATAGTATTTACTATTTATTGTATTTGAAAAGCCACCTTTTAGGTGGCTTTTTTGTTTGCAAATAGATTTCGGATGTTTTGTATATGTTATTTCCTTACTCGATACGAGGTTTGTAACCAACCATTATGAAATGGAATATAAAAATTGTAACGGGGAGGCTGTAAAATAACGTTTCAATAATGAGATGACCGGACTTGAAAAAAGGATTGATTGATGGTCAGCTTCCGTTTTCGTTGATATGAATATTTACTTTATGACAAGTACTTATTTTTAGTTTTTCATCCGCGTAAAGGCAGTTATTTGTAGGTGAATTAGTTTGGGTTATGTAGTTGTGATTAAGCGCAGGTTTACACAATTTAGTCTTTTATCTAAACTAATTTCCCGATTTTTTCAGATTCAATTGTTCCATTAGAATGACCGTTATTACTCAACCAAATCATTGCATTTGCAATCGTCTTTGATTGAATTCCTTTATACCTAGTTAGTTTCCCAACCATAAAGGGGCTAATAATTGCTAGTAATATTTTACCGAGTGATTCTCCTAAGCGATTTTCTTGTCGTGCTCCTAGAATCATAGAAGGACGCAAGAGGTATGCCTTTTCAATTCCTAAAGCCATTACTTCATTTTCCATTTCTCCTTTTGTTTTGGGATAAAACACCGTACTTCTGGCATTTGCACCTAAGGAGGAGATGATTGAAATACATTTAATATTATTGGATTTACAAAGTTGCGCTGCTGCAACTGGAATTCCAAAATCGATGTCTCTGTATAATTTCTTATTTGGAGTCTTATTCGTTGTTGATCCAATGCAAACGTAAACTTCATCAGCTTGGAATTTTTCTTGTTGTTCTTCCAATTTTAAAAGGTCACAAATAATTACTTCTAGCTTATAGTGCTTAATTTCTAGTTCAATTCTTGAAAAAACAAGCAACTTAGAGTAGTCTTTATTATTAAGTAATTCTTTAAGAACAAAACTCCCTGTTAGTCCTGTAGCTCCTAAAATAATAGCAGATTTACTCATTTCGTTTTTCTTTTGGTTTGTATTCGTATTTAATTTGAATAGGGGCTTCAGCTTTAAATTCGTGCTGTTGCTGCAGGTCTTGCTCGCTTATTAGCTGCTCATCAGTTTTCCAATAATCTTCCCCAAATTTCCATTCATTAAAAGAATCATCATCTGAAATGTAAGTTTTTGTAGATGATGGGCCTTTTTTTCTGAAATAAAAAGCGAGAACAACTCCAATTAAAAATCCAGATAAATGACCTTCCCAACTAACTTTAGGGTCATCAGGGAAAATGCCCCAAATCATACTTCCGTATAAAAAAAGTGTTAATAAACTTAAAGCAAGTAAATGTTTGTTTCCTTTTAAAAAACCACTTATTGTTAAGAAGCCAAACAAGGCGTAAACAATTCCCGAAGCGCCAATGTGGTTTGAAGGTCGCCCGAAACTCCAAAGCCAAACACCAGTTCCAATAAATAGCCAAATGGATATTTTATAAGACAAATCTTTAAAATGGTAAAATAGTGCTGTTCCTAAAAGTAAGAAAGGAATGCTGTTATTCATGATGTGATTATAATCAACCGATCCATCAGGTAGATGCGTGCTGTGGAAAAATGGGTGGGTTATAATTCCAATTAACCCATGAAAACTTCTGGGTGTTACACCAATTTTAGGGATGTTCTCTATTTGCGTACTATACAGCCAGATACTCCAGCATATTCCTAAAAATATGCTGGGCCAAAATGCATAAACCCAAATTCCGAAAGTTCTTTTATTTGTCACTTATTAAAATTAAGATATTAATCTAACTAAGAATAGAATTTGGATGACAGATAACATTTATTAACATTGTTAATAAATAGCCTAAAGTGTTGCTTTTCATGGGATTTACGCATATCTTTGCACTTGAATTTAAACAAACAATGTTTTAGAACGGTAAAACATTGTTTATCAATCATTTAAACAACCATTTGGTAGCCGTTCATATTGAATGTACAATTATTAAGAACTATGTCAAAAGGACAAGTTACTGGAATCGAAGATTTCGACTGGGGTGGATTAGGTAAGCACGACGAAGCCTATACTGCTGAACAAAAGATTGAATTAGAAGCTGCTTACGGTATTACTGTAAACGCCATTTCTGCTCATGAAGTGATTGAGGGATCAATCGTTGTTAAAACAAAAAGAGAAGTAGTAGTAAACATTGGGTACAAATCCGAAGGTGTTATTTCTATCTCTGAGTTTAGATACGACCCTGAATTAAAAGAAGGAGATAAAATTGAGGTATATGTTGAGAATCCTGAAGATAAAACAGGACAATTAATATTATCTCACCAAAAAGCTAGAGCATTAACAGCTTGGAATAAAGTTAATACTGCTTTAGAAGAAGAGATTATTATTAAAGGTTACGTTAAGTGTAGAACTAAAGGTGGATTAATCGTAGATGTTTACGGTATTGAAGCTTTTTTACCAGGTTCTCAAATTGATGTTAAACCTATTAGAGATTACGATATTTACGTTGGTAAAACAATGGAATTCAAAGTTGTGAAAATCAACCAAGAATTTAAGAATGTTGTTGTTTCTCATAAAGCACTTATCGAAGCTGAATTAGAGCTTCAGAAGAAAGAGATCATCGGAAAACTTGAAAAAGGTCAAGTACTTGAAGGAACAGTTAAGAATGTTACCTCTTACGGTGTATTTATTGATCTTGGTGGTGTTGATGGTTTAATTCACATTACTGATCTTTCTTGGGGTAGAATTAACCACCCAGAGGAAATCGTTACATTGGATCAAAAATTAAATGTTGTAATTCTTGACTTTGATGATGACAAGAAGAGAATTGCATTAGGATTGAAGCAGTTAGAAGCTCATCCTTGGGATTCATTGGATGAAGGATTAAAAGTTGGTGATAAAGTTGAAGGAAAAGTTGTTGTTTTAGCTGACTACGGTGCGTTTATTGAAATCGCTCCAGGTGTAGAAGGTTTAATTCACGTTTCTGAAATGTCTTGGTCACAACATTTAAGATCAGCACAAGATTTCTTATCTGTAGGAGATGCTGTTAATGCGGAAGTATTAACATTAGACAGAGAAGAAAGAAAAATGTCATTAGGTATCAAACAATTAGTTGAAGATCCTTGGGCAAAAGTTGGTGATAAGTATGCAGTTGATACTAAGCATAAAGCGACAGTAAGAAACTTTACAAACTTTGGTATTTTTGTCGAATTAGAAGAAGGAATTGATGGTTTAATCCATATTTCTGATCTTTCTTGGAACAAGAAAATCAAGCATCCATCTGAATTTGCGACTTTAGGTCAAGAAATGGAGGTTGTTGTTTTAGAAATCGACGCTGAAAACAGAAAATTAAGTTTAGGTCATAAACAATTAGAAGAAAATCCTTGGGATGTATTCGAAACTGTTTTCACTGAAGGATCTACTCATGAAGCTACTGTTGTTGCTAAACAAGATAAAGGATTCTTGATTAACACTATGGAGTACGGAGTTGAAGCTTTCATTCCTAAAAATCACTCAGTAAAAGAGGATGGTTCAACTATAGCAGTTGAAGAGAAATTACCATTCATGATTATTGAGTTTAATAAGGATTCTAAGAAAATCATAGCTTCTTTCACAAAAACTTTCAAAGCGGAAGTAGAAGGTGAGAAGAAAACTACTGGTGGAAATAAAGGGAACACTAAGAGTGCAGTTAAGAAATTAAATGCTGCTCAAGAGAAATCTACTTTAGGTGACTTAGATGCTTTAGCAAAATTAAAGTCTACAATGGAAGGGAAGTAACTCCTTACTAATTCAGATATTTAGAAGCCTCGACTGTAAAGTCGGGGCTTTTTTGTGTTTGTTGTTTTTTTTACGCTCATCTCGGACATTTTGCAGATGTTGATCTTAGATGACTGATGACTGATGACTGATGACTGATGACTGATGACTGATGACTGATGGTTTTTATGGCTTGATTTGGTAAACGTTTGATATGTCATCTCGCTCTTGAAACGGGACCTCACAGTATTCTAATCACAACTCTGTCATTCCGTTTTAAGAACGGAATGACAGAACTTGAGGAAATGCTGCTTGCTTGATTTGTTGAAGATGACTGGGGAAGCAAAGTTTGGCTTGATTGATTCGTTGGTTTCCGCCTTTGCGGGAATGAAAGTCTTTGAAAAGTGTAGGTCATGAATATTATTGTCATCCTAGCGAAGTTGGGAACCAGCCGGTAAATAACAATATAAAAAAAGGCGAATCAATTTGATTCGCCTTTTTTTATATTGTTATGATTTGAATTTAAAATTCACTCGTAAAGTGAAATTCAATTTCTGTATATTTTCCTTGGGCTAATTCCAGTGCGTATCTTGAGTCTGCTAGGAAAACATCACGGCCATCTTTATCCTTCGCCATGTTGTGTAGCTTTCTTAATTTAAAGTCTTTCATTTGCGCTTCGTCCTCACTAGTAACCCAACAAGCTTTAAAGATGTTCATACTCTCGTATCTACACTTAGCATTGTATTCGTGCTCTAAACGGTATTGAATAACCTCGTATTGAAGTTGACCAACGGTTCCAATAATTTTACGGTTGTTATCTACTTTTGTAAATAATTGCGCAACACCTTCATCCATCAACTGATCAATACCTTTGTTCAGTTGTTTTGTTTTCATCGGGTCAGCATTGTCGATATACTTAAACTGTTCTGGAGAAAACGATGGAATACCGCTGTAGTTGAATTTTTCACCTTCAGTTAAAGTATCACCAATTTTAAAGTTTCCAGAATCGTATAAACCTACAATATCCCCAGCGTATGCATCTTCAACAACTTCTTTCTTAGAAGCCATGAAAGCTGTGGGGTTAGAGAATTTTAATTTTTTATTGTGACGAACGTGTAAGTAATTCGTATTTCTACTAAACTTACCTGAAACGATCTTTACAAAGGCAATTCTATCTCTGTGCTTAGGATCCATATTAGCATGAATCTTAAATACAAAACCAGAGAATTTTTCATCGTAAGGAGACACAACTCTTGTATCACATTCTTTTGGTTGTGGCTTAGGAGCAATCCTTACAAAACAATCTAGTAATTCTTGAATTCCAAAGTTGTTTAATGCAGAACCGAAAAATACAGGAGATACTTTTCCTTCAAGGTATTTTTCGTTCGTATATTGAGGATAAACAACTTCAACCAATTCTAACTCTTCACGCAGTAAATCGGCAGCTTCTGTACCAACAATCTCGTCGACTTCCTTTGATTGTACATCAGAGATTTTCACTACATCACTAACGTTTTGTTTGTTATCAGGGGAGAACAGATTTAACCCTTTCTCATATATATTGTAAACACCCTGAAATTCTTCACCTTGTCCAATTGGCCAAGAAAGAGGGTGGACACTAATTCCTAATTTTTGCTCAATCTCAGTTAATAAGTCAAAAGCATCTTTTCCAAAACGATCTAATTTATTAACGAAAACGATGATAGGAGTATCTCTCATTTTACAAACAGCAACTAATTTTTCTGTTTGTTCCTCAACACCTTTAGCAACATCAATAACAACAATTACCGAATCGGCAGCGGTTAACGTTCTAAATGTATCTTCCGCAAAATCCTTATGTCCAGGAGTATCAAGAATGTTGATCTTAAGTCCTTTGTAATCAAATCCCATTACGGAAGTAGCTACGGAAATCCCTCTTTGCTTCTCAATTTCCATGAAATCGGAAGTAGCTGTCTTTTTAATTTTATTTGACTTTACAGCACCTGCTGTTTGAATCGCACCTCCAAAAAGTAGAAACTTTTCAGTTAATGTAGTTTTACCTGCATCGGGGTGAGAAACAATAGCGAATGTTCTCCTTAAATCAATCTCTTCCGTAAGTTTCGACATAATCACAAATTTGCGAATACGAAGTTAATCATTTACTTCCTTACGGGGTAGGAATAGGAAGAGGATAACGATAATTTATATGAACAAATATTCGATCCGAGATTAGCTTAATTTGCTTTTTATTTTGAGGATCGTATTGAAAACCAATAATGCAGAAAAACCAACAACAAGTCCCATTAAAAATTCAGCTAAAATAGAGGGTAGTGGAATTAGTAAATCGTGCATGAAATGAATGTTATGTACAAAGATTCCACCGGAAACTAATATCATCGCTATTGTACCTACAAAAGCTAACGTTCTAATAATATAAGGAAGTGTTTTAACCAACCCCAATCCAATTGTTTTTAAGGGGCTTTTTTCATCGCCACTTAAGCTTATTAATTTATACCCAAAGTCATCAATTCGTACGATCAGAGCTACTATTCCATAAACTCCAATTGTTGCTAAAACAGCAACGAAACTAACTACAATTATTTGAATAGAAAGCTCTTCCTCAACAACAGTACTTAATGCAAGTATTACGATTTCGATGGATAAAATGAAATCAACGAGAATGGCAGATTTTATTTTTTTCTTTTCAATCGCTTGAATTTTGTCGTCTGATAATGTTTTTGAATTGGTGCTTTCTTTTTTACGATTTCGGAGGAAAAGGAAATGATGAATTTTTTCAGCTCCTTCAAAAGATAAATAGATTCCTCCGATTAAAAGAATGGGAACAATCACTGCTGGAAAAAAGGCGCTTAACAAGAAAGCTAAGGGAAGAATTATTAGTTTGTTTAAAAAGGAGCCTTTTGTGATTTTCCATAAAACAGGTAATTCACGAGATGATTGAAAACCCGAGGCCTTTTCTGCATTTACAGCTAAGTCATCACCAAGAATACCTGCCGTTTTTTTTGTGGCAATTTTTCCCATTGCCGCCACATCATCCATTAGTAAAGCAATGTCATCTAAAAGTGCGAAAAATCCTGAAGCCATGTTTATTAATGATTCTTTGAGTCTATTACGTTAACTGTTATAGAGTTCGGTCTTTATCGAAATTACGGTAAACAAATTTAATAAATATTCAAAGCTGAATTGTTTTTCAAGAATAGTACTGTTACTTAATTTCATTTTTAAATATCAGTCCGTTAACTGAATTGAAAATTAACTTTTCCATCCATAATACTAATTACTAAGAAGACTAGGTTGTAGATGTGAAGATCAGTTTCGTTCTTGTCAGCTTCTTTAATAGTAAATATTACTGACTTTCAATTCCTGCAAATTCAACAATTCCTGTTGTTTTTTAGTGATTCTATGAACTATTACAATTTCTTGTTCTGTATTTTCAGTAACAGTAAAAATGAAGTTTTCATCCCTCTTTTATTCATCCTTAATAAGTGTTGTTAAGGCTGTTTATAATGCTTCCATTACTTCTTAATAATACCTAATTTTTTATAAGGGCAAATAAATTGAAAATAGATTCCAAGGATTATATTTTAATTAGCTTTGTTCCTTTATAAAAAGTAGGCTTTAAATAAAACAATATCGATGAAATTAAAAAAACTGATTCCCGAATTAATAACAGGGATAATTGATGCGGGATTTGATAAAGAGCCAAGAGAAATACAAGGGAAGTGTATTCCTCAAATTAAATCTGGAAGTGATCTTTTTATTGTTGCTCCTGAGAATTCGGGTAAATCATCGGCTATTTTAATTGGTGTTATTCAGCAATTAAAAGCTGCGTTTGAAGAGGCACCACGTGCAATCATAATGGCTGCTACAAAAGAAAAAGCTTTTGAGTTAGAAAAACAATTCGAAATTCTTGCTCGACGAACTGATTTAAGAGTGTTTACTGTTTTTGATCAAGGATTAATTCAATATCAAAAAAATATGATTTACGAAGGGTTAGATGTGCTAATTGGTACGCCTAAGCGTTTGAGTGAATTGGTTAAAATTAATGGCATCCCACTTACCAAAATCAAAATGTTTGTAGTTGATGATGCAGACACATTAACCATTGATAAGCATATATTAATTTATCGAGTTGCAGATGTTATCGTAAAATCGCAATTTATAATTATCGGGAGTATTTGGCACAGACATTTCGAGAAAATATCTGAACGCATCATGAAAAACCCCAAGCTTGTTAAGCTTGACAATAAATAACGCTCAATTTTAATTTTTTTAAATCGCGTTATTTTATACTTAATTTGAAGTGTTTTAAGTTGTGTAGTTTTATCAAACTAGATATGTTTACGAGTATATCGTTAATGTAACGATTGTACGCTTAGGCAAATATATTGAATGTAATTTTCGAGTATAAAATTATGTGAATGAATTATCCCCTTCCGAAACGAAAGGGGATGAGAACAACTAAAACTGACTGCATACTTCTTTAAATAGTTGATTTGTGAAAAATAAGCTTACAATCCGAAGCCATAGTATGCTTTGCTTCCGTTTGGGTATATTCCTTCTATAAGAACTCCGCCCTTAGTGTTTTTTAGAGTATTTATTAAACCTTCGGGTGAAGCGACTACTTGGTTATTAAGTTTTGTGATGATAAATCCTTTTTTAATCCCTTCATTTAAAAACTTTCCCGATTTTAAGTTTTCGATTTTCACACCGTCTGTAATCTTTAACCCCTTCTTTTCTTTGTTGGAAACCTTTTCCAGTTGAGCACCAAAAAAGTAAACTTCTTTAGCGATGGAATTTATCGTTCCTAGTTTGTTTTTTAGAGTTAGAATTGAAGTTTGTGTTAAGTGATTATGGTCATAGGTGACTTCAACTTTATCACCAGGTTGGTATTGTCCTATTTTTTCCTGTAATTCAGAAGGAGAACTTATTTTTACGCCGTTAATGTATCGAATGATGTCCCCACTTTTCAAGTTCGAATCGTCGGCAGAACTACCTGAAAACACTTTAGATATATAAACACCTTCTAAATCTTTAATTTCTTGTTCTTCGGCAAGTGTTTGGTTTAATTCTCGAATTTGAATACCTAGTAATGCTCTTTGCACTGTTCCATGTTTAACTAAATCTCCCATTATTTTTTTTACAATGTTCACGGGGATAGCAAATGAATAACCAGTATAGGAGCCTGTGTTTGAAGCAATGGCAGTGTTAATTCCAATTAACTCACCTTGTTGATTAATTAAAGCTCCACCACTATTTCCTGGGTTTACTGCGGCATCTGTTTGAATGAAGCTTTCGATAGCGTAATCTTCTTTTAGAATGTTAATGTTTCGTCCTTTAGCGCTTACAATTCCCGCGGTTACGGTAGAGGTGAGATTAAATGGGTTTCCGACAGCCAACACCCATTCGCCAATATTTACAGCATCAGAGTTTCCGTAATAAATGGCGGAAAGGTTTTTTGCTTCTATTTTAATTAAGGCTAAATCTGTGGTAGGGTCTGTTCCAACAATAGTTCCCGTATATGTTTTTTTATCGTTTAGCGTGACTTCTATTTTTGTTGCTCCGTCAATAACGTGATTGTTGGTTGCTATGTATCCATCTTGTGAAATAATTACGCCTGAACCTGATCCAGCTATTTGTTGCGGTTGTTGATTGCGAGGTGGTCGTCCGAAAAATAAATCTTGCAAAGGATCGTGCAGACTTTGTTTGTTTTGTTGTCCAATTGAAATAGTTTTAATGTGGACAACCGAATTAACGGATTGACTAGCTGCCGTTTCGAAACTTGGTATTTCCATCATTGTAGTTGATGGTGCTGATTTGGATAAATGTATTTGGGGAGCTGCCTGAATGATGTTTTTTTTTATTTTAGGTGTACTTGGTGAATTTGAGGCTTGATCGTTTAAAAAATAAAAACCTCCTAAGGCAAGTGATGCTCCTAAACTTGCTGTTAAAATACTCTGACTTATGTTTCTTATTTTCATAGCTTTTGTGTAGGTTCAACAATGTGATTGTGAAATTAACGAGAGAGGGGCATTAAGTATATATATGTCCGGTTAAAATGTGTTAATTTTGTACTTAATAAATGTTAATGGGAAATTAACTCATTGATGGAAGCTAGAGCTATGAGCGTTACGTTTTATAAATACCAGGGTGCAGGAAATGATTTTGTAATCATTGATGACAGAAATGAAGAGTTTAACAGATCCAATACGGAGTTGGTTAAGTTTTTATGTGACAGACGGTTTGGTGTTGGTGGTGATGGATTGATGTTGTTGAGAAACAAAAAGGGGGTTGACTTTGAAATGATTTATTACAATTCCGACGGTACCGAAGCTAGTATGTGCGGTAACGGTGGTAGATGTTTAGTTGCTTTTGCAAAGCAAATTGGTGTGATTGGAGATTGTTGCAGTTTTATAGCTGTTGACGGTTTGCACGATGCTGATGTTATTCAAACCGAAGAAGGTGAGTGGGTGAGCTTAAAAATGATTGATGTACCAAATATTGAAAAAGGTGAAGGGTTTGTATTTATGGATACAGGTTCACCACATTATGTTTCATTCGCGCAAGATTTGAATAATTTGGCATTGATTGAAGAGGCTCAGAAAGTCCGTTATAATGACCGTTTTAAATCGGAAGGTACGAATGTGAATTATGTAAACATCGAAAACGGTGTATTAAATATAAGGACTTACGAGAGAGGAGTTGAGGATGAAACTTTGGCTTGTGGAACTGGTGTTACTGCCGCTGTTTTAACGGCTCATGTTACGGGAGCTTTTGAAGGATCGGAACTTAATGTGAAAGCACAAGGAGGAAACTTAAAGGTTAAGTTTGAAACTGCTGAAGTGGGATACAAGAATATTTGGTTACAAGGTCCTGCTAAGTTTGTTTTTAAAGGAACAATTGATGTCTGATTTTAAAATACTTAATTTACAACCTTTAAAAGAGGAGCAATTGTATGAGGGTGTTTATTTATTAATATTAAACGCTCGATTAGTTCCTCCTCATTTGTTGCTTACTGTGGCGGGTAAGGTTTATGGTATTAGTACCAAAGGGCCTTCGTTTGATAAGGATGTGAATATTTATTTAAATCACATTAAAAAACGAAATGTTGAGAGTGTTTTTGTAAAGTTGAAACTACCCGCGATTTACACGGATAAACAAATGTTGGACTCGGTAAGAAAGGTGGTTAAAGCGTATCCAAGAGTTGACGTTGGGGCGGCTACTTGTTTGAGTCCAATAAAGGATTTTATGAATTTCAACTATCAAACTGAAGTGCATGATGTGCATTTAATTTTTGATTTATTACCTAAATTACAAGAGCAAGATATTATTGAAGGGTATTACCAAATGAATTTGGAGGATGCCATGAATAGGGGGGAGTTATTGATGAAACGATATACAGTTTTTGAGGTTAATGAGGCGATACATGATGCACTACCAAAAGTTTTTAGATAATGTTACTATCGGGTGAAAAAGTGATTTTAAGGGCATTAGAACCAACAGATTTAGATCTGTTGTATGCTTGGGAGAATGATACGAAGGTTTGGGCGGTAAGTCAAACTATGGCGCCATTTTCGAAGTTTGTTTTAACGCAATATCTGGAAACACAGCATTTGGATATTTATACGACGAAACAATTGAGATTAGTTATTCAAGATAAAGAAGGTAATGCCGCTGGATTAATTGATTTGTTTGAATTTGATCCGCAACACTTAAGAGTTGGTGTTGGGATTTTAATTTCAGAAAAACATAGGGGGAAAGGTTATGCAGGTGAATCACTTAAAATCTTAGTGGATTATTGTTTTTCACATTTAGGTTTACATCAAGTGTTTGCTAATATTGGTGCTTTAAATGTTGTGAGTAAAGTGTTGTTTGAAGATGCAGGTTTTATGCAGACTGGTGAAAAGGTAGATTGGCTTAAAACGCCTAATGGATTTCAAAATGAATTATTATATCAACTTGTAAAGAATTAAAAGCATTTTAATTCTTTAGCTTACTACTGCCATCATCTCGTGGTAGTTTTTTCCTAAACGTGCTAAAAGCTTACTAATGCGATCGAACGATTGTTGGGTTGCTGCACTAACTTCTTTCTTACCAATTTTAAGCATCCACAATCCAAACAATCCATTTAAACAGGCTTCGATCTCTGAAACAGGTGTTAATTGCTTTTTTTGTAAATCGTAAATATCACCTCTTGCATTATTGTATGCTGGGTTGTACAATTTATCTTGGAATGTTTTTAATAGTGTTTGGTGCAGCATTGCTAGTTCTACAATAATTTCTTTTGTAAATGCTAAATGACCGTTTTGTTGTAAGGCTTGACTTTTCATTTGCTTTACCAAATCGGTATACCAATCGATGACTAAACTTTTTTCGTTGGCATCTAGTCCCATTTGGTTAATTACATTTTGTTCAATGATATTGACATCAAATTGGCATGCTCGAATAATGTTCTCAACCTGCCATAGGTATAAAACGTACTCGATAATATTACTTTTTTTCTTCTCTTGAGCAATAAACATAATGGATCCTTATTTGTTAATTACTAAAATGATTTGATCAGTAATGTCGTTTTTAGCATTTAACGGGAATACTGAAGTATTCATTCCATCCTGTACTAAAACATAATCTAATTGTAATTTTTCGTTGATTTCGTCGATCGCTTTTTGAACAACTTCGTTTCTTTTTGTTGTGATGTTCATTTGGGAGCGTTGTAAGTTATCGGCTTTTGGTTTTAAAGCCAATACCTCTTGCTCAGCTTGTTTTTGCTTTTGCGCCATCTCCTGCATTTTTTGTTGGTAAGTTGCCTCATCCAGTCTTCCAATTGCATTCATGTTTTCTAATGCTTTTTGCATTTTATTCTTATCATTTTCGAAGTTTTTATAGATTTGAGCTTCTTGGCGTTGAATTTCAGCTTGCTGAGTCTCTAGTTTTTTGATGTCTTTTTTTAAAGCAGGACATTTTTCTACAACTTTAAACATGTTGATGAATCCAATACGACTGTAATCAGCTTCTTTTAAACTATCTAAAGATAAAGTGTCACTTAGGCTTAACATATCAGCACTTGAATCTTGAGCACTTACTACTGAATCTAACACTGTACTTTGCTTTTCATCGATAACTTCTGGTACTGTACCATTATTTGTAGAGAAGTGTAAAATGTATAAAATGACTACTGCGATCGCTAATACTCCTGTAAGTGCGTTGTTCTTCATGGTTGTAAAATATGGTGCAAATATATAACGAAAGTCTCGTTAGTTAAACACCTAAAGAAGAATATTTAAACGCTTTATTGTTGGGAGGTGAAACGGTTTTGAAATTGAAGCGATTTTACTTTTTGATTACACCTATTAAAACACCAAATCGTCCGTCTAATTGAGCCCAGTTTTTTGATGGAATGTAGGCTCTTGAAACGAAGCCGTCCAAGTATAAAGCATTTTTACAACCTTTGTTTTGAAAGAAGGTAGCGAAGTCGAAAAAGTTGATTTTCTCTTTTGAAATAGCGAATAAAACATCTCCATTAGGAAGGATTCCTACACCATTACGAATGTTTAAGTTTTTGGATCCTTCCATGAATTTGGAGTGTATTTCCCCCTTGATCACTAACATTGGTCCTGATTGGGTAGCGTAACTAATATTTGAGTCTAATTTTAATACTGATGTTTGAACGACTTTTGGGGTGTCATTTTGAATATAAAAAACACCGTTGGGCTGCATGTAGAAATTCCCATATGCGTTTTGAACTTTATTGGTTCGTTTAATGAGTTTGGATTCTTGAATGTATAATCCTTGTGGAGATTGATCACTTTGATACATCCCGCCATTCATTACTAATACTAAATTGTCTTCTAGTTTTAATAAATTACCTGCATTTGAAATTGGGTTTTCAGCAGAATCCTTTAGGTATAGTTTGATTTCTTCTTGGTTTAAATCAACTGTATAGCTAATGATTTTTTCATCGAGTGTTTGACTGAACGTTGTGTTTTGAAAGCAGAGTACAAGTATTAGAAGGATGAGTTTTTTCATTTTAATAGGTTGTGAATTTTTGAGCGTAAACATTTCCTAATTGGTCCACTAGTTTTAAGGTGTGTCTTCCTACGGAAGGTTGCGCGCTAATTTGATGCATGGTTTCAGTACTTCCAATATACTGATCATCGATGTGCCAATAAATAATGGCGTTTTTTTGTCGGTGAGTAGCTTCAAAATTAATACGCTCTTGTTCTCCTTTTATGTTAATTGGAATGTGAATATTACTGATTTTTTTAGGATAAATAATCTTCATTACGTCATCGTTTGTTGAGCCTGAACATTTTTGATCTAGTGGAGGTACAACTTTGTAATTAACGTGAGCTGTTTTATAATAGTGTTCCATTAATGGAGGAAGAATAAACCATTTGGTTTTTTGAATATTGAAGACATCATAGCAATTGCTGTTTACTCTTGCTGTTTTACTTTTATTTAAATGAATTGTTTTATGGTAGGGGCATTGTTCAACTTCTTCAGCGCGTTTATTTAGCCGGGGCTTAATAATTTTTTCACAATGTGTACTTGCTTTAAATCCACTTTTTTTACAGATGGAAACTGTTTTTAGATCGTTTACGGGTTCATTAAACCATGAACTTTCTGGAAGTAAATTAAAAACATCAAATAGGATAGGGGCGGCTGCTTTTACACCTATTATTCCTGGTCGTCCTTCGCCTGTTGCATTACCAACCCAAACACTTACAACATATTCTGGCGTGACACCAATTGCCCAGGCGTCTCTAAATCCGAAAGATGTTCCTGTTTTCCAAGCTACTTTACGAGAACTGCTAAATACTTTCCAATTAGAATCATCTCTAGGGCGTATTACTTCTAACATTGATTGAAAGGTTAAATAAATGGATCCTGAAGAATAGTTGGGTTTGAATTTGTGTTTTTTTACTGAAGGACGAATTCCGAATTGTGGAATTTCTTTTGGATTTAATTGTCCGAGTTGCCAACTCATTTTAGAATAAGCTTTATTTAGATCCCAAAGGTTTGCTTCAGCTCCTCCTAAAATTAAACTCAAGCCATAGTGTGACGCAGGTTTTTTTAAAGTACTTAATTCTATTGATTTTAGTTTTTGATAAAAGTTATTGAGTTCTACTTTCTCTAATAATCGAACGGCAGGTATGTTTAGGGATTGTGCTAAAGATTGTTTGGCAGTTACCGCTCCGTCATAGCTTTGAGCATAGTTTTGAGGTGTATAGCCTTTATAATGGGTTGGAACATCTGGAATTAAAGAATATGGGGTGATATATCCTTCATCAAACCCTTGGCAATATAAGAAGGGTTTTAAAATACTACCTGTGCTTCTTGGGGCATGAATGATGTCTACTGCTTCATTATGTTTGAAGCCTGTTCCGATAACATTTCCTTGGTAGGAAATTACTTTCCCTGTTTTTACTTGAGTAATTATAACAGCTATGTTGTTGATGTTATTTCTTCTTAGTCTTTGTGCGTTTCTTTTAACTAATTGATTTACTTGAAGCTGTAAACCATAATTGATGTTTGTTTGGTGGCGTTTACCATAAAATGAATTTCCAGAAAGATAGTTTAACAAGTGAGGGGCATGTTGTGGTAATGGGTGTGGTTTGCCAGGTAGGTTTTCAATTAATGATAATTCGTATTCTGATTGTGTAATTATTCCAATGTCTTTTAAACGAAGGAGTAATCGGTTTCTTTTTTTGAGTAGTAGGTTGTGGTTTTTTCCTGGGAATATTAAACTAGGAGCATTGGGTAGTACTGCCAATGTTGCGTTTTGTGCCCATGTTAATTCATGTGGTGGTTTTTGATAATATCGCCAAGATGCTGTATTTAGTCCAACGACGTTACCTCCAAAAGGGGCATAGGTAGCATAGAATGTTAGAATTTTATCTTTTGATTCGGCTACTTCTAATCGTGTTGCCCAAAGGGCTTCTATTATTTTTTGCCAGAAGTTTCGAGGTGGGTTTTTCCGCATCAAACGTACTGTTTGCATAGTAATTGTACTTCCGCCACTAACTACTTTTCCTTTAGAGAAGTTTTGATATAATGCCCGGGCTATTGATTTTGGACTTACTCCAAAATGTGATTCGAATTCTCGGTCTTCAAACTGAATTATACATTGTTTGAATTTGTATGGGATTGAATCAGCTAATGGAAATCTCCATTGTCCGTCTTCTGCTATTCTTGCGCTTAGTAGATCTCCATTTTGAGATTCGATTATACTACTTGTTGGGAATTTAAAGTAATCGCTTGGTAGGCAGAATATCCAATATATGAATATGGGTATTAATATTCCTATTGTTATTTTGAACTTCGTTGTTTTATGAATGGTTTTAAATTTCACTGTTGCAAATTACTGCTTTTTGATTGAGATTTTACTTAGGATTATTATTTGTAGAGATTGGTTGATTATTTGTTGTTTGTTTTCACGCAGATTCAGGATATTCGGCTCGTATTGTTTATTAATAAGCTACTTTATGAATGGCTTTCCCAAGCTAGGCTTCCCTCCATTATTGAGTTTGTATAGTACAATGGTTCAATTACAACTTTTAGTCCCTGTTTTAAGAACGGGGTGGGAGCACTTTGGAAAAGGATCGATTGTTTTTATATAAAAAGGAACGTCGGGCTTGTTGAATAATAATTAAGGAGCTTTATAAAGTAATCACAAAAAAAAAGCCCTGACAATAAAGTCAGGGCTTCTAAATTCTTCTATATTAGAAGGAATTATTTTACTGCGTCAACAACTGCTTTAAAAGCTTCTGGGTTGTTCATCGCTAAATCAGCTAAAACTTTTCTGTTTAACTCAATTCCTTTTGCGTTAACTTTTCCAATAAACTCTGAGTAAGACATATCGTATTGTCTTGCACCAGCGTTAATTCTTTGAATCCAAAGTGATCTAAAAGATCTCTTTTTAACTCTTCTGTCTCTGTACGCATACGAAAGACCTTTTTCTACAGCATTCTTAGATACTGTCCAAACGTTTTTTCTTCTACCAAAGTAACCTTTGGCAAGTTTCATCGTCTTTTTTCTTCTCGCTCTCGCAGCTACGGCATTTACCGATCTAGGCATAATTTTAAGTTTTTTGGTGGTTAGTGGCTTTCGCTCTTATCTACTAAACACCGGGTTAAATAACCAAATAAAAAATGAAATAAAAAACGCTAAAAACTATTTTCCAATAGTTAACATAGCCTTAACACTTCCTTTGTTAGTTGCATCAACTAATCCAGTTTTTGTTAAGTTTCTTTTTTGCTTAGTCCCTTTCTTTGTTAAGATGTGAGACTTAAAAGCATGCTTTCTTTTGATTTTACCTGTACCAGTAACTTTGAATCTTTTCTTAGCACTGGATTTAGTTTTCATCTTAGGCATACAACAATAGTATATAATTAATAAAAAAAATTACTTTTTTGGAACTTTAGGGGCAAGCATCATATTCATCTTTTTCCCTTCCATTTTTGGTAAAACTTCAACTTTACCAACATCTTCAAGTTCTTGAGCGAATTTCAATAATAGAATTTCACCTCTGTCCTTAAAAACAATCGTACGTCCTTTAAAGAATACATAAGCTTTCACTTTTGAACCCTCTTCTAAGAACTTTTTAGCGTGGTTAAGCTTGAAGTTAAAATCATGCTCATCCGTGTTAGGGCCAAATCTGATTTCTTTAACAACAACCTTAACAGTTTTGCTCTTGATTTCTTTTTGTTTCTTCTTTTGTTGGTAAAGAAACTTTTTGTAATCAATGATTCTGCAAACTGGTGGAACCGCTTTAGGAGAGATTTCAACTAAATCTAACTCTTGTTTTTGAGCCATTTCAATAGCATCAGCCGTTGAAAAAACACCTTGTTCTACATTGTCACCAACTAAACGAACATCAGCGATTTTGATTTTCTCGTTAATTCTGTGAAGCTCTTCTTTTTTGAAGGGTCTCCTGTTTCTATTTCCTTTTCTTCTAGGATTCATTAATTAAAATAAGTTACTTTTTCAAATCGTTGGCCACAGCTTCGTTTATGTACGTCACAAACTCATCATTGGTCATCCTGTCTAATTCGCCTTCTCCGTGTTTACGCGCTGAAACTGTACCTGTACTGGTCTCTTGCTCACCTAAAACAATCATATAAGGAACCTTACTAACTTCAGTATCCCTAATTTTCTTGCTTACACGCTCACTGCGGTCGTCGACAAAGCCGCGAATATCGGAATTATTTAGGAAAGATAAAAGTTCTTTCGCAGCATCGTTGTATTTATCACTAACTGGGAGAATCGCAATTTGCTCTGGAGCTAGCCACAGTGGGAAGTTTCCAGCAACATGCTCAATTAAAATAGCACAGAATCTTTCTAGTGAACCAAAAGGTGCTCTGTGAATCATAACTGGACGATGCTTCTGATTATCAGACCCAACGTATTCTAATTCAAAACGTTCAGGAAGATTGTAGTCAACTTGAATGGTTCCTAATTGCCATTTTCTTCCAATGGCATCTTTTACCATAAAGTCAAGTTTTGGTCCATAAAACGCTGCTTCACCATATTCGACAACCGTTTTTAAACCTTTTTTAGCAGCAGATTTGATAATTGCGTTTTCAGCAAGTTCCCAATTCTTATCACTACCAATATATTTAGATTTATTTTCGGGGTCTCTTAAAGACACTTGAGCAACATAGTCATCAAATCCAAAAACTTTAAATACGTATTGAACTAAATCAATTACTTTTTCGAATTCGTCATTTAATTGATCTGCTCTACAAAATATATGTGCATCATCTTGAGTGAATCCCCTTACTCTTGTTAAACCATGTAGTTCTCCAGATTGCTCATATCTATATACCGTTCCAAATTCAGCATACCTTACAGGAAGGTCTTTGTATGATTTTGGAATCGCCTTATAAATTTCACAATGGTGCGGACAATTCATTGGTTTAAGTAAGAATTCTTCTCCCTCAGCAGGTGTGCTAATAGGTTGGAAAGAATCCTCACCATACTTCTCATAATGTCCACTACAAACGTAGAGTTCTTTGTTTCCAATATGAGGCGTTATTACAGGAAGATAACCCGCTTTTTGTTGTACATTTTTTAAGAACCCCTCCAGTCGCTCTCTTAATTGCGCTCCTTTAGGTAACCATAGTGGTAGGCCTTGTCCAACTCTTTGAGAGAATGTAAAAAGTTCTAATTCTTTTCCAAGCTTTCTATGGTCGCGCTTTTTTGCTTCCTCTAGCATCACTAAGTACTCCTTTAGCTCTTTTGCTTTAGGAAAAGCAACACCGTATAATCTTGTTAACTGTTGTCTGTTCTCATCACCACGCCAATAAGCACCTGCAGTGCTCATTATTTTAACAGCTTTAATTACACTTGTATTTGGAACATGGGGTCCTCTACATAAATCGGTAAATCCACCTTGAGTATAAAAAGTTATGGTTCCATCGTCTAAACCTTCAAGTAGTTCCAATTTATATTCGTCTCCTTTTTCTTCAAAGTATTTAATGGCTTCTGCTTTAGAAACGTCTTTTCGAACAAAGTTGTTTTTTTGACGAGCCAACTCAAGCATTTTGTCTTCAATCTTCTTAAAATCAGAATCGCTAATTGTTTTATCACCTAAATCAAGGTCGTAGTAAAAACCGTTTTCGATAGAAGGTCCAATTGCAAATTTAGTATCTGGATAAAACTCTTGAATCGCTTCTGCCATTAGATGAGCAGAAGAGTGCCACATGGTTCCTTTACCATTTTCATCGTTCCAGGTTAATAACTTAACCAATGAGTTAGTGGTAATCGGACGGTTTGAATCCCAAACTTCTCCATTTACTTCAGCAGATAAAACATTTCTTGCTAAACCTTCGCTAATGCTCAGCGCTACCTCATGAGCCGTAACTCCTGATTCGTATTCGCGAACACTTCCATCGGGCAGAGTGATTTTAATCATTGTTGAACTTTTTGACTTAAAAGTGCAAAACTACAATAAAAATAGGTGTATTCAGCTTTTTCAATAAGAAATTAGAAGCCTTTGATGTTTTTTAAAGTAGGTTTTTTTAAAAATTAAACAGTTGATTAAAAGTTTATTAATTAAATAATTTAGAATCTGAATATTTTCCCCCAAAAGGTTTTGGACGAATTAATGTGCGTTAATTCCTTTTAAATCCGAGTTTTAATATAAGCTATATTAGCTGTTAGGATTATGAACACAAAGTAGGGATGGGTATTGAGTTTGCTATGGGCATCTCAACGGTGTTATTTTTTTTACTAAACTTTTTTTGATTTTAATTAAATGCAATACGTGTTGCAACAAATTTCAGATGTTTGGTTATTACCGTAATAATTTTTAGATGAGTCTAAAAATTATTACGGTAATAACCTAAAAATTATTACATTTGAAGAGTAAAATTGATTTAATGAAATTATTGTCTTTTTTTTTAGCGTTATCTTTTTCGAGTTTGGTATTTAGTCAAAATAGCAATCTTTTAGGAGTAGTAAAAAGTGAAGATGGGCCGCTTGCATATGCCAGTGTTTTTTTAGAAGGAACTAATTACGTTGCTTTTACTGATGAGCGTGGTAAGTACAATATAGAATCAGTTCCTTTTGGGGAATATAATTTCAGAGTTCAAATTTTAGGTTTTGAGAGTTTTAATTTACCAATCAAACTTGATAAAGACAGTTTTGTAGTTAATCCAACTTTAAAAATATCCAATAATCAAATTGAAGAGGTAGTTGTTTCAGGGACATTAAAGGCCATAAGCAAGTCTGAAAGTCCAGTTCCCGTTGAGGTTTACAGTAAAGAGTTTTTCGATAAAAACCCAGCTCCATCAATTTTTGAGGCCATGGCAAACATTAATGGTATTAGACCTCAGCTAAACTGTAATGTTTGTAATACCGGAGATATTCATATTAACGGACTAGAAGGACCATACACAATGATTATGATTGACGGAATGCCGATTGTAAGTGGTTTGTCAACTGTTTATGGTTTAATGGGTATCCCTAAGTCCTTAATAGAAAGAGTGGAAGTTGTGAAAGGTCCTGCTTCAACATTATACGGTTCTGAAGCTGTTGGAGGTATTATTAATGTTATCACGAAATCGCCTAAAAAAGCACCTCAATTTAGTTTTGATGTTTTTGGTTCATCTTGGGGTGAGATAAACTCGGATGTTGGAGTTAAGTTTAAGGCTGGTAATAAAGCACATAGTTTAATGGGCATTAACTATTATAATTATAGTCAAAAAATTGATAATAATGATGACGGAATTACTGATTTGACATTACAAGATCGTATTTCAATTTTTAATAAATGGAGTTTTGATCGAAAGAAAAATCGTGTTTTCACTATAGCAGGTAGATATATGTACGAAGATCGATGGGGTGGAGAATTAGATTGGACGCCTGAATTTAGAGGAGGTGATTCAATTTACGGCGAATCAATATATACAAGCAGATGGGAGGCTTTTGGTGTTTATGAACTTCCTATGACAGAAAAGGTGAACTTTTCTTTTTCAGCTAATGGACATGATCAAAATTCGGTTTATGGTGATACATGGTATGTTGCAAATCAAAGCGTTTTGTTTGGTCAGCTAACTTGGTTTAAAAAAATAAAAAAACATGACTTCACTACCGGACTAGCTTATCGTTACACTTATTACGACGACAATTCAATTGCTACGGTTGATCCGAATCAAATTCATTTACCGGGAGTTTTTATTCAAGATCAAATTTCACTGTCGAAACTTTCAACGTTATTGTTAGGAGGTAGGTATGATTATAATTCTAATCATGGTAATGTTTTTTCTCCTCGAGCAAATTACAAGTGGAGGTCAAAAAATAAAAAGAACACATTAAGATTATCTGCAGGAAATGGATTTAGAGTAGTAAATTTATTTACGGAGGAGCATGCCGCATTTACAGGGACTCGAGATTTAGTGGTAAAGGAAGAGTTGAGGCCAGAAACCTCATGGAATGGAAATGTGAATTACGTAAAGAAATTTTTATTTAAAAATGATGCATTTTTAAGTTTAGACTTTAGCGGTTTTTATACCCACTTTACAAATCAAATTTTACCTGATTACGATAGCGATCCTAGTGCAATAATTTATGATAACCTTGATGGTTTCTCTGTTTCTCAGGGTGTGTCTTTAAATACTGATTTTTCATTGCCTAACGGGTTGAATATTCTTGCTGGGACAACTGTTATGGACGTTTCGTTCACAGAAGAAGGCGTTCGTGAACGTCAGATACTATCAGAAAGATTTACAGCTACATGGGGTGTTTCTTATAAACTAAAGAAGAAAAAATTAAGGTTTGATTATACAGGTAATTTATATGGTCCGATGTTACTTCCTTTATTAGGAGAAGATGACCCAAGAAGTCCAAAATCACCTTATTGGAGTATTCAAAATATTCAAGTAACGAAGGTCTTTAAAAAAGGTTGGGAAGCTTACTTCGCAATAAAAAACTTTTTAAACTTCACACCTCCAGTAAATAGTATTTGGGGAGCCCATGACCCTTTTGATAAACTAAATAATTCTGATACACCGGGTATTGATCCTAAAGATCCTGATGATTTAGGGTTTGATCCAGCGTATATGTTTGCTCCTAATCAAGGGATAAGAGGGAATTTTGGAATTAGATATACATTTAAGAAATGAATCGATTAATATTTATAATTTGTGTTTTCTTAACGCTTTCAAGTGAAGCGCAAGATATAAAGTGGGTGACTTTTGATGAATTACCCAATTTATCTCAACAAGAGGCTAAACCTATTATGGTTTTTATTCATACTGATTGGTGTAGATATTGCTTAATGCAAGAGCAAAACACTTTTAAAGATTCAATAGTAGTTGCTGACTTAAATGAGAATTATTATTGTGTTAAGCTAAATGCTGAGACTGATTCAACAATTTCGTTTTTAAATAGAGATTACGCAGCGAATGGTTACAACCACACTTTATCTTGGGTACTAGGTGCTCAGGATAATAAACTTTCGTTTCCTACGACAGTGATTTTATCTCCTCAATACAAATTTACAAATAGATGGGTAGGGTTTTTATCTAAGGATTTACTTGGATTAAGTATATAAGTGTAAATTTTATTATTCATGCGAATTAAACTTTTTCAAGCCAATATTGGCTTTTGTTTATAAAAGTCGTATTCTGCTTTGTGATGCGCGCTTGTTTATTTTAAATACCAATCGGCAAAAAGAGTTTCTTTTTTTTACTTGTTAACTAATAATTAATTTCAGATTTCCTTAGTTGGGTTTTTCAAGTAAAATAGAAGTTGAAAAAATTAATACGAGTACAACAAGATAACATCCTACATATTAGTTTGTTAAATTTTCGTTCCTAATAGTACTGAATAAATTTCCAGTAATTATTTTTATTTGGGGTTAACCCAACTGCTAATATCCGATTTGATTATTTTATTTAACTCGATGTTTTCGTTTTTGAAATATTGGTCCAAAATATTTTTTGTGTTTGAGTTAATTGGAATTCTTTTTTCTTCCTTTATGTTTTGATTGTAAACCTTTTCAACTAGCCATTTTCTGAGAGGCTTATAGGGTATTACTGCTCTAAATATTCTTATTTTTAGACTTCCTGGGTGTTTAATTGTGTTATGTAGTGAATTATTAGCAACGACTTTATTGCTGTTAACCCTAGATAAATCATAATTTTTAAATGGAGTTATTTGAAGGAATTTTTCAATTTCCATTAAAAACTGAGCGGTGTTTGATTTTAAGTCTTCTTGCAGACCGATAAAGAGGTCGGATGTTTTTATATTTTCTTGAAAAAATCTAATTCGGGGAAGAAACCTCCCCATTTCTTTATAAAAAAGAGCACGTTCAGGATCTGTATTGATCGGGATGTTGTTTCCCTTTTTACGAGACTCCTCTAGTCCAAGTGCTGATTCAAATTCATAAATATCTTCATTTGCATCAATAATATTTTGGCTATGCATCGAGTAACAAACCTCAGTAGGGTTACGGAGCATTACTATTATTTTCGGGGTAATATTAAGTGCTTTTAACTCTTCGAAAATAGTGTCTGAATATAAATACCATACTGAACCGTCTCCATTAATTCCTTGTTCCTTAAAAAAGGATTGATAGTAATCTAAACTTGGTCTTTTTACTTTATAACCCAAATCATTTCCAAAGTAATGAATCTCTTTAGGAGACATGTTTACCTCTGGATGTTGCGATAAATAATAATGCAATGCGGTAGTTCCACATTTAGGAGCGCCTACGATTAAAAAATGGGGAAGTAATTTATTGTGTATCACAATATAGTTGGGTTGATTTTTGTTTTTCGAATTACAAAAATAAGCATCACAACATTCCAAAGTATCATGGAGGTTGAAGTTGCTATTGCTGCTCCTTGAATTCCAAATTTAGGTACGAGTAAACTGTTTAAAATAAGATTGGATAAAATTCCTAAGGTCAAACCTATAAAAACATATTTTTCAAGCTTAGCCATTGTGAGTATATAACCTACAGAACCTACTGCTACATTAAAAAGCTGACCAAAAGATAAGATAATAATTGTTGTAAATCCAGAGGTGTATTCACTTGTTGACTTCCCAAAAAGACTAAGAAGGTTTTCCCCGAAAAGTAGTAGTACTACTAAAACTAATGCGCTTAGAAAGAATGATTTTCGAACATTTGGTTTAATTATTTTTTGTAATTCATTTACATCTCCTTTTTCCTTAAAATGTTTTGCATATTGTGGTACAAGGACTTGATTTAGAATAACGATTCCAAATCCAGAAAAAGCAGCGAATTTGAAGGCGACTCCATAAATGGCATTATCAATAGGTCCTAAAATTTTTGAAATCATTACAATATCAATTCTTTCATTAATTGTATATAGTAACCCTATAGGTAATAGGAGTAAAGCTTGTTTGAACCATTTTGGCTGATTATTAAAGTCTCCGATTGTTATTCCTTTAAAAGAATTAATAATCGCATAAATTAATGAACATATTAAAATACAGCTCAATACATAAAGAAGGGTTTCGGGATTAATACCCAATCCTAATAATGGCAAGATCAGAAGGCTTAATAACAGTAGAGCTGGGCGAATAAGAACATCAGGGATAATTGATTGATATACTTTGTTCTGACTTTGTAAAACAGATTTGAAAAATGTGTTTAATGAATAAATCGGGATTACTAAAAGGGCGGCTTTTAGGCCATTAAAATTATTTAATCCTTTTACCCAATTGAGCCTTGTTACGCCATAATACCAAATACAACTAAATAGTACTGCCGTTGAAAGAATTGTGATTGTAGCTTGTTTACTGAAGTTATTTAAAGCCAATTTATCTAGGCTTATAGCTTCTCTTTGTGCTAATGATTGATAACCAAGAGGTATTATAACCATTGCTAAAGTTATAATGGAAATAAAATATTGAAAAAACCCAACATTTTCTTGAGACATCACTTTAGTAATTGCCCAATTAAACAAAAAACTAAAGGCCATGCCTAATGCGAAAATACCTGCGGTACCTCTTAATATTTTCGATATGGATTTAACTTTGTTCAAAATTTAATAGAGTTGTAAACTTTGTTTAACTCTTTTCCTATAAACTCCTCACTAAAGTTTTGTTCAGCATAATTTCTAATTTTAACGCTATCCCAAGTAGTAGTCATTGCCTCATTCATAGCAGAAACCAGTTGCTCTTCCGAATTTGGTTCGATTAAAATACCTCGTTCGGAATTAATTATTTCATTAATTCCACCAACGTTTGTTGATATAAATGGTGTTCCGCAAGCGAAAGCCTCTACTATTACGCAAGGAAGGTTTTCATAATTACTAAATAAAAGGCCTGCAAAACTTCTGTTAAATTCTTTACAAATAACGCTAGCGGGAACTCTTCCTAAAAATAGGACTTGCTCATTTAAATTGAGTTGATTCACTAATTTTTTAATATCTTTTTCATCAACACCACCACCAGCTATTTTTAATTTAATATTTGGATTTGGTTTACTGAATAAGGCAAATGCTTTTATAATTCCTGAAATATTTTTTTGTTTATTTTCTAAATCAGCAACAACTAGGAACTGTTTTTTTGGCTTATCCTGAATTATAAAATCGTTCGTGTTGACCACATTTCTTACAATATTGTAATTATCACCTATTCCGTGTTGTTCTAGTGCTCTTTTTAAATCTAAGCTTACAGGCAGTATAACTTCGGCAAGCTTCGCAATTTTTGGTATGGTGATCTTTAATAATTTATTCTTTTGATACCTCCCGTCTGATTTTAAATACCCAGTCCAATGCTCAGTAACAATAAAGGGAATGGCATATTTTTGTTTAAATAATTTAGCGATAATTCCAACAGGGTTAATAACGTTACAATGAACAATATCGGGATTAAATCCTTTTTTAATTAATAATTGTAATCCAATTTCATGATATTTTTTGTAACGTCTTATTTTTAAAATACTACTAATTCCTTTTAATGAAGAGCTTATTTTAGGATAGGTTATAATCATTTCTTTAATTCCACCTCCTTCTTTAAAGGAAGTTTCATACTTTGTGATTTTAGAATTACTTCTTACGATTAAAACGGCAACATTATTTAATGTCGCTGCTGCATAAGCATGACGCTTTATAAAAATCCCTAAAGTAGGGTCTTCATCGTTTGGATACCAACTTGATATGAAAAGAATATTATTAATGTTTATTTTTGGCTTAAGATTTGTTTGTAAAGTTAACAGTAAAATTAATTCTAAGGTGATTTTAACCAACGAATAACAATTCTGAAAATTTTACGTAATATTGGCGTGTGTGTAAATAATTATATTGTGTAGTTCATTATGAAAACTTTAAGTGTGAAAAATTATTTGATTCCTTTCTTTTTTATCGGTGCAATTTTCTTTGCCCAAAACTCTTACGGGCAAACTTCTTTAGATGATATCGAAAAACAGCGTAATGCTTTAAAAAAGAAGCTAAATGAGGAGCGAAAGGAAAAGGAGAAGGAAATTAAAAAACAAGAGATTGAATATAAGAAGTTTGTTCAGCAGAAGCGTGAGGCTGAGAAAGCCAGGAAAAAGCAGCTAAATCGTGAAACAAAGCTTACGGAAGAGTACAAAAAAAGACAAGAGAAAAAGCGCCAAGCCGAAGCGAAAGAATCATTGAGACGTCAGGCTATTGCTAAAAAAGAAAAAGAACGAAAAGCTGCTGAAGATAAACGCCAAAATACTCTTTTAGCTAAAGAGAAATCGGCTGAAGAACAAAGAATTGCAGCTGAGTTGTCGAAGAGAAATATTGCGGAGGCTGAGCTAAAAAGATTAGAAGAAGACCATGATGAAAAAATGGCCATTCAAGATGCAAGACAAAAAGAAAGCGAAAAGAAATACAAAATAGAGGTGGAAAGTATTGAATCTAATATGACTGACCTTGAGAAAAAGGCTTTGGAAAGAGAGCAGAAATTGAAGGTATATTATGATGCGAAAAAGAAAATTCAAGAAGAATTAAATGAAAAGAAGCTGAATGATACTGAAAAAGAATCCGAAGTAGAATTTACAGCTCGAAAAAAGAAAGAGTTAGCTAAGTTAAATGAAAAGATAGAATCTGAAACCCATGAGAAAAAACTACAATCTACTGATGAGGAACTTTCTTCTCGATTGGATCAAGTTTTACAAAAACAAGACGCAGCTAACAATGCTTTAGAGTTATATAGAGCAGAATCTAAGGCTAGGAGGAAAGAAGAGGAGAAAAGGTTTAATGCTGAATTTGATAAACTAGTAGCCGAGCAAAAACACAGAAAAGAAATAGAGGCGTTTAAGGCTAAACAACGAGCTAAAGAAGAAAAGCAGCGTGCAGAGTTTGAGGCAAAAAAGAAAGCTATAGAAGATGCTAAGAAAAGAGAAATAGAAAAGAAAGAGGCTGAGAAAAAAGCAATTGCTGATGCACGAAGGTTGGCTGAAGAGAGAAGATTAAAAGAGCAGTCTGAAATGGTTGGTAGATTTGAGGCTGAATTAAAAAAAGCAGAGGAAGAAGCTGAGAAAGCTGAGAAAATGTTAGAAGAATTAAAAAAGCAAGAAGAATTGGATGCAATAGAGCGAGTGAAAAGGAGGGATAAGGAATTGGAGAAGTTGCGGAAAGAATTAATGGGAGATTAAATAAAAAAGGCGAAACAAATGTTTCGCCTTTTTTATTGTCTTTTAAATTGCATCTAAATAATACCAGGTATCCTCTATTTTTATGAACCTAGAGTTTTCGTGAATTACTTTTTTGAATATTTTTTCTCTGAAAGTAGCTTTAAATTCAACAGTTCCTTCTGAATCTGAAGAAGTACCTTTTGTGCTATTTAAAATTTCCAGACCTAACCATTTTACAGATTTCCCCCATCTTTCAATTGACTCTTTTTCTGCTAAGTTCCTTGTTTGGGGTGCTTGACTTTTATGTAAATAATCTCCAAGCCCAAATTTGAATGCAGAATACCTAGATCTCATAAGTTGTTCGGCTGTTTTTGCATTTTTTTGATTTTCGTGAATTCTTCCACAACAATCAGTGTAAATATTCTCTTTTCCGCACGGACACGACAACTCTTCTTTCATTTATTTCAGTGTTTTTTAAAAATAAAGTCTAGCTATTTAGTCGTACTTGCTGTTATTACTTTATATTTAGTACTAAATTAAAAATAAAATTAAATATGATTAAAAACTTACTTTTAGCAGTGTTAGGGACAGCAGCTATGTCTGCCTCTGCACAATTAAATCTAGCCGGTGACGGTTATACGTTAACAAATTCAAGTGGAACGTCAAATTGCTATAATGCTTGGGGAGCTAGTAATGGAGGTATTATGACACACGGTTCTACAATAGTTCAGCCAACTTCAGGTTTTTATTTCCCAACACAAAACGGTCCATTAGAATTAGTTTCAAAAACAACTACTAATCCTGCATCAGCTACTTGGTTTAGTCTTCCTATCATTACAGGAACTGGAGATGATGCTCAATGTACTAACTTTTACAATGAGGATACAGGGATTAATATGTCTTCTAACGGTAAGGTCACTATTACAGCTGAAGCAAATGAAGTAGGAACTGTTTTGGAGATTTATTTAGGTAGTTTAGGTCAATGGGCTCCAGAGACTTCAACTTGGTGGGAATCAAATGGTACAGATGGTTCTATACTTGCTAGTTATACTTTCACAACTGCAAATACTGCTGAGACTTTCACTTTAGATTTTGATGCAATTGATGCAACTGTATGGGGCGCCTGGACTGGTAAATCTAAAGTTCAGTCAATTGGTTACAAATCAAATACTCCCACTGCAACAATTTTAGTCGCTGAACTTAAGTTTGGAGCTGATGCTGATTCTGATACTGATGATACTGATGATACTGATGACACTGATGACACTGATGATGCTGATGGTCAAGCCTGTACAGATGTTTCAGATCACGGTCATGGAACTTGGTATACTAATTTAGAAGATGAAAACCATCCGCAATTCACTGGAAAAGTTAAATGTAGTTTTGAAAGAAACGATATTTTGGGAACTAAGTACGGAGCTTTAGATAAAGGTTTATTAATTGATGAAAATGGAGCAACTCCATATTGTGGTATGTGTGTTGAGGCAACTGGAGATGCAGGAACTGCTATAATTCAAATTGTTGATGAATGTCCTGATTGTTGGGATAGAGAATTTGAAGGAGGACCTGCTATTGTTGGTACGAATACTGAGTTTGGTGATATTGATTTAAGTCCATCTGCATTTACTGCTGTTGTTGGTGAATTAGATAAAGGTATTGGGAATTTTGATTGGGAAGAAGTTTCTTGTCCTTTCACAACTCCACTACACATCATCGCTCAAGGGTCTAACCAATGGGGTGTTAAAGTAATTGTTGGTAATCATATTAACAGAATAAAAGCTGTTGAGGTTAACCAAGCTGGAATTTGGTATTCTTTAGTTAGGGGAGTAGATAATGGATGGACTAGTTACCATTTAGCAGAAGGAACACTTAATGAAGTAACCAAAAAATTTAAAATAACTGATATTTATGATGAAACCATTGAGGTTTCTGGAATTGACTTTTCTCTAAATCCAACAAACTCTCAAACTGACGCAACTGGATCAGTAACAAACTTTTCTAAGTGTTTAGTTACTGCCGATGGAAACATTAATAGTTTAGATTATGTTACAGTTTATCCTAATCCAACTAATTCTACCGTTGTTTTTGATGGAGTTAAAGAAGTTCAAACTATTCAAATTTTAAATTTGAACGGTCAAGTTGTTGCTTCTCAGTTCTTAAATGGAAATATGGAAAGAGTCGGTCTTGATGTTTCAAACCTATCTGCAGGAATTTATGTTGCTAAAATGACAGGAAATAACTCAGCAGGAATAGTAACTTTTGTGAAAAAGTAACTTGAAATTATTTTAGAATTAAATTAAAAGGGGGCTAATTAGCTCCTTTTTTTTTGTTTTTCACTTTTTAATTTACTTTGAAAATCTATAGATTTTCAAAGTAAATTAAAAAGTGATTATAGTTTAGGTTATAATAGTTATTTTGAATCACAAGTAGTTACTGACGATTCTTGTTTTAAACAAAAAGGAGGGGTGATTGGTATGTATGCTCTAAAGTTTAGTGCTCTTGTAAATTGTTACTTCAGCAGAACTAAAATGCAATTCGATTATAATAAACTTAAACAGTTTAATTATAGCAGTGATAAATCTGAATCTAGAATTACTTCTGTAATTGTCAAATGTAAATTTAATCAACTATTTGGAGTTGATCTTAATTGGTTGCCAATTTCTATCTTAGTTAAATTCGTTTTAGTTGAAACTACCGACTTAATAAAAGGGGGTTTAAAGTAGGAAGTTTTTTTATTAAGGTTATTGATGAATATTATTCACCTGTCTTTTTATAGTTGATAAGATTATATTCCTGTGCACTGAGTTTATTAAAGATGTTAATTTAATATCTGTTGCAAATTACCTCCAGATTGTCATTTGGATAAGCAATGCTATGTTTTTTTATTTAATTTTTATAGAAATTTATTAAGAGAAAAAATTTAAAAAAAATCAGTAGGTTTTAAATTTTATAAATTGAGGATTTTATTAATTAAGCAGACGGTGAGACTATTTGTCCAAAAATTTTTTCACTAGTTTAAATAAGTTAATGCCTTTATTAGCTATTATACCGATCGTAGAAACTGAAATATCAGTTATGGTATATATTCAATATGTACTTACCTACTTTATTTGCTACAAAATAAAAATCAGTACTGGAGTGAAAGAGGAGTAACGATAGATTGCTCCATCACCAAAAGAGAAATCAAATTTTGTTGTTGAGTTAAAGTTTTTGGCAATTAGTCCAAAGTTTTGTGCGTTATCGCTTACTCCAGTAAAATCTGTAGATGTCTCTGTTGTAATATGAGATGATTGCTAATCATATTTGCTGTTCTTAATTCCCTGTAATGGTAACATTTAGGTCAATTTAAATATTACTCGAATTGTTTATTGGCCTGAAGTGTAGATTTCACTTATCCTATTTACAAATTTTATTTTTAATTTAAAATCGAATACTACAGTTGCTTTGAATTGAATTGTAGCGCTGGTTGTATTCTCGAAATCGACTTCAGCTTGAACAGGATCATCTTTTTCGATGATAAAAGTTAAAGAACTTTAGCCTCGTTATAAAGCTATAGCTGTGTAAATGTATGAGGAGCTAATGAAATTGTGATTGATGTTGAGATAATGTTTTTCATTATAAGCCGCGAATTCTTGCGGATTTTCGTGAATTTTGTCACCAAAAATAGACGGTCTGCAGTTTATTGATAAATACTTAAAACTTCGGTCTTTATTAGTTGTTTCTTCCGATGGATGTTTTATTTTTACCTTTTAATTTAGAAAAAAACAGATATGTCAGACGATAAGAAAGTAATATTTTCGATGTCAGGAGTTTCAAAACTTTTACCATCAGGAAAACAAATTTTAAAAAATATTCATTTATCCTTTTTTTACGGTGCGAAAATCGGGATTCTTGGATTAAATGGATCTGGAAAATCAACTTTATTAAAGTTAATTGCCGGCGTTGATAAATCTTATCAAGGAGATATTAGTTTCTCTCCAGGGTATTCTGTTGGTTATTTGCAGCAAGAGCCTGAGTTAGACGAAACCAAAACAGTTAAACAGATAATTGAGGAAGGTGTACAGGAAACTGTTGATGTCTTAAAAGAATTTGAAGAGATTAACAATCTTTTTATGGATCCAGATATTTTGGAAAGTCCAGAAAAGATGGAGAAGTTAATTGATCGTCAGGCAAAAGCTCAAGAAAAAATAGATCTTCTAGACGCTTGGGAACTTGATAACAAGTTAGAAAGAGCAATGGATGCATTAAGATGTCCAGACGGAGATGCTTCTGTAAAGAACTTATCAGGGGGAGAGAGAAGAAGAGTTGCATTATGCAGATTGTTATTAAAGCAACCAGATATTTTATTATTAGATGAACCGACTAACCATTTAGATGCAGAATCTGTTCAATGGCTAGAGGTTTTCTTATCTCAATACCAAGGAACTGTAATTGCCGTAACGCATGATAGATATTTCTTAGATAACGTTGCTGGTTGGATTTTAGAATTAGACAGAGGTCAAGGTATTCCTTGGAAAGGGAATTATTCAACTTGGTTAGATCAAAAAGGAAAGCGATTAGCGCAAGAAGAAAAAACTGAAAGTAAACGTCAGAAAGCCTTAGCTGAAGAATTGGACTGGGTTAGACAGGGTGTAAAAGGAAGAGGTTCTAAATCCAAAGCCAGATTAGCGAATTATGAAAAAATGATGAGCGAAGATGGTAATTCTAAACTGGAAAGTTTAGAAATGTACATTCCCAATGGACCTCGTTTAGGTAATGAAGTTATAGAGGCTATTGATGTTTCAAAAGGTTTTGATGACCGATTGTTATATGAAGGACTAAACTTCAAATTACCTCCAGCAGGAATTGTTGGTATTATCGGGCCAAACGGTGCTGGTAAAACAACAATGTTCAAAATGATTATGGGAGAAGAAACGCCCGATTCAGGAACCTTTAAAGTAGGTGAGACAGTTAAGATTTCTTATGTTGATCAATCTCATGAGGCTATCGATCCTGAAAAGAGTGTTTATGATGTTGTTTCTGATGGATTAGAAAATATAGATCTCGGAGGAAAAGTGATGAATTCAAGAGCTTATGTTTCAAGATTCAACTTTGGAGGTTCAGATCAAAATAAAAAATGTGGAGTATTATCTGGTGGTGAAAGAAATAGGCTGCATTTAGCACTTGCTCTAAAAGAAGGTGGTAATGTATTATTATTAGATGAGCCAACGAATGATATTGATGTAAATACATTAAGAGCATTAGAAGAAGGTTTAAGTAATTTTGCAGGATGTGCAGTAATTATTTCTCACGATAGATGGTTCTTAGATAGAGTTTGTACGCATATTATCGCGTTTGAAGGAGATTCTCAAATTCACTCATTTGAAGGTGGTTATACTGAATACGAAGAAAATAGAAAGAAACGTATGGGTGATACAGGACCTAAGAGAATTAAGTTTAAGAAATTAGTAAAGTAGGAGTGTAATATTGTTTGTAGTTAATGGATTATTAATTTCGATGCAGTTTTATTTTTCAAATTGATTTTACTTTATGAGTAAGCCTAGTATACCAAAAGGAACAAGGGACTTCATGCCTAAAGAAATGGCAGGAAGGAACTTTATTTTTAATACTGCTAAGTCGGTATTTAAAAAGTTTGGATTTCAACAAATTGAAACTCCAGCGATGGAGAACCTTAAAACTCTTACTGGGAAGTATGGAGATGAGGGTGACCAATTAATGTTCAAACTTTTAAATAGAGGAGATAAGTTTAAAAAAGCAGTTAATAGTTTAAGTGAGCACTCGAAAGAGTCGGACTTTGCAGAATTAGCTTTGAAGTATGACTTAACAGTTCCTTTTGCGCGCTTCGTAGTTCAAAACAGAAATGAATTAACTTTCCCTTTTAAAAGGTATCAAATTCAACCCGTTTGGAGGGCTGATCGACCTCAAAAAGGAAGATATAGAGAGTTTTACCAATGTGATGTTGATGTTGTTGGAACAGATTCCTTATTATGTGAAGTTGAGTTTATTCAAATTTTCAATGAAGTTTTAACAGCGTTAAAAATCCCTGGATTTAGTATTAAGTTAAATAACAGGAAAATTCTGGCAGGTATTGCTGAAGTTGTAGGAGAAGCAGATAAAATTATTGACATCACTGTTGCTATTGACAAATTAGATAAAATAGGCTTGGATAAAGTAAATGAAGAAATGATTGCTAAAGGTGTTTCACATGGCGCAATCGAAAAACTTCGTCCGGTTATTGAATTGTCTGGGAGCTTAGATGTAAAGGTTACTAGCTTAAAATCTTTTTTAAAAGAGAGTGAAATAGGAATGAAAGGTGTTGAAGAATTGGAATTCATTTTCAATTATGCATCAAATTTAAATGTTGCGCATGCACTTGAATTGGATGTAACACTTGCTCGTGGATTAAACTATTACACAGGTGCTATTTTTGAGGTTACTTGCGAAGGTTTTAAAGGGAGTATTTGTGGTGGAGGTCGTTACGATGGTTTAACTGATCTTTTTGGCTTAAAAGGCGTGAGTGGAGTTGGAGTCTCGTTTGGAGCAGATAGAATTTATGATGTGTTATTAGATAATAATCTTTTTCCTGAAAATGGACTAGAAGCATTAGATGTGTTTTTTGTGAATTTCGGAGAGAAAGAAGAGCGCTTTGTAATGCCATTAGTTTCGGAGTTAAGAAAAGAAAATGTGTCTGTTGAAGTTTATCCTTCAGCTGCTAAAATGAAGAAACAAATGTCGTACGCAAATGCTAAAGACGCTCGTTTTGTTGTTCTAGTAGGAGAGTCTGAGATTGAATCGGGACTAATAAGAGTTAAGAATATGGAGTCTGGAGATCAAACTGATATTACGTTTGATGTATTTATGGATATGATGAAATAATAGAACGTAACTTTTTTTCAATTTTTTGCGTTAATAAAATGCAAGTTAAGTTAATTAGTGAATTAATTAAATTAGGCGAGAGTAATCTCGCCTTTTTTTATGCCCTAGAGTTTAAAACATTTTCACTCTTTTTGAGTATAACGAATAATACTTGTAACAGCTAGAAAATGAAAATAGGTTTATTTGGTTTATTATTTATTTCTCAAATTGTTATTTCTCAAAACTATAATGTCCCTAAAAATGAAATAGCATTAAAGAAGGATGGCTATTTTTATGCATATAATCAAGGAAGAAAAGTTTGTAATTGGATTGGTTACACAATAACGAATGCAGATGTTGTAGGTAATGAACCACCCTTAATACTTTTTCATAAAGATGATTCAATCGTGAATTGTGCATCGCCTTCAGATTACGTAGGATATAGCTACTCAATGGGAAGTTTAAAACCGCGTAGTGCGGCAAGAAATTCTGCTAATGAAATGAACGCTGTTCATAATATGTTAAACGTAGCGCCGATGAATATGGCATTTAAAAAAGGGGCTTGGAGGATTTTGGATAATATGATCGCCGGATGGGCTGTTACTTTTGATAGTGTTTTTGTGATTACTGGACCAATTTATGATTTATTGGAACCTAAAATGATTGGTGATGGGAGAGTTAATGTCCCCGATAAGTTTTTTAAAGTTGTATTAGTTCGAAATGGCTTAGATTTAGGTGCTATTGGATTTATAATTCCAAATTCGAATAAAGCAAATAATTTACAACAGTATTCTATGTCAATTGATAGTGTAGAGAAGTATGTTGGCTACAATTTTTTTGCCGATTTACCCGAGTATTTGGAAGGCTTTATCGAAGAGGCTATTAATACTGACTTATGGAAAGATCAATCAGTCTCGTTTAAATTAAAATCAGCTTATAATCGGAATAGTCAATGTATAGCTGCCGAAAAAACAGATGAACGTTGTACGACTCAAACAGATTGTGTTACCCAGAATTGTTGGAAACACGGTTGTGATCTTAAAAAGTAGACGATTAAAACAGTAATGTATGTGCGCATTCAATAGATGATAGGGCAAAAAAAAAGCCTCACATTTATATGTGAGGCAATTTTCAAAGAAAAATTCTTTTCTTAATACATTAGCAAATTACTTTGCAGTTGTATCCACTACTGCAGTAGTGTTCGCGTCAACAGCGTTCGTGTCAACAACAGCAACTGTGTCAGCAACAATAGTAACTGGAGCTACTTTAGCAGCTGTATCTACAGCAACAACATTTGTGTCTGCAGAAGCATCTGCACCTTCATTGTTTGCAACCTCAGTTCCACCACATGAAGCTAAAAATGCAACAACAGCTAATGATAATAATACCTTTTTCATAATAATCAATTTTTACCGTTCAAGTTAATCAACGCAACAAAAATATAAAAATATCCGTACTAACAAATATTTAAAGCGTAAAATTTGAATTTAATTATTTTTAACTTTTTAAATCAAGTTTAATTTTTAAGAGAAAACTTTAAAAAAGTTCTGTGATTTCCTGTTAGTTTTAACGAATTATCATTGATTTCGTAAAGGGAAATACTATCGATTAATAATTTTTTTGCTTCTGTAGAAACTGTCGAGTCACAACAAAATTGAGTAAAAGTTAGCGGGGCATGAAAATTAACTTTCTTTGAAATTTTTGTAAATGAGCTATTAAAACTGTTTTTATCCAATTGAATTGTATACAGTGAATCATCGTAAATTATTAAAGTGCAGTTTGTGGATGAAACATTAGTTACGAGTCCATCTCTATTTTGAACATAGGATTTCAATTCCCAGCTATTTTCTAATTTAGCATTCTTATTTTTTGAACAAGCAAATGCGGTAATTACGATAGCAATTGAAACAAGTGTTTTCATAAATACAAAAGTATTAAACCTTTTTTATAATTACGGCAGAAGCTCCACCACCACCATTGCAAATTCCTGCGGCACCATATTTAGCTCCAGTGTTTTGTAAAATATTAGATAATGTAACAAGAATCCTGGCTCCTGAACACCCTAGTGGATGCCCAAGAGAAACCGCTCCTCCATTAATGTTTACTTTATCTGGTGATAGATTTAATATTTTTATATTTGCTAGTCCAACAACGCTAAAAGCTTCATTTAATTCAAATACGTCAATTTCGTTTGTTGTTAAATTTGCTTTTTTTAATGCTTTTGTAATAGCCTTAGAAGGGGCTGTTGTAAATCGTTCAGGCTCAATAGCGGCATCAGCGTAACTTATAATCTCTGCAATTGGGGTAAGCCCAAGTTCTTTAACTTTTTCTTCACTTGCCAAAATTAAAGCAGCAGCCCCGTCATTTAATGTAGATGCATTTGCTGCAGTTACTGATCCATCTTTTTGAAAAACAGGTCGAAGGTTAGGTATTTTTTCCAGTTTCACGTTTGTGAATTCCTCATCTGTATCCATTATCATAGGATCACCTTTTCTTTGCGGGATTTCAACAGAAATCACTTCATCTTTAAACGCGCCATTATTCCATGCTCTAGCGCTTCTTTTGTAAGATTCAATTGCAAAATCATCTTGCTCTTTCCTAGATATATTATGTTCTTTCGCACATAACTCAGCGGCATTTCCCATGTGGTAATCATTGTATACATCTGTTAAACCATCTTTTACTAATCCGTCAATCATGTTTACATTTCCGAGTTTTGAACCCCATCTCATATTGTCTGTGTAGTAGGGTACTTGTGACATGTTCTCCATTCCTCCAGCAACTACAATGTCATTGTCGCCTAGCATAATTGATTGCGCGGCAAAAATTACTGATTTCATACCAGAAGAACACACCTTATTAATTGTAGTTGCAGGAACTGTATTGGGAATATTGGCTCCCATCGCCGCTTGGCGCGCAGGAGCTTGTCCTGTATTTGCTTGCAGTACATTTCCCATTAAAACTTCGTTTACATCATTAGGATTAATCCCAGCGTGCTTAATCGCTCCTTTAATAGCAATACTTCCTAGTTGGGTTGCTGGTGTTTTAGATAGCTTCCCTCCAAAAGATCCAATTGGGGTACGAACTGCAGAAATTATGTAAACTTTTTTTAACATAATAGAATATTTGGAATTAATTACGTGAAATTTGCAACAAGGTTTAACTATGAATTGGAAAACAGTTTTTTTAATGATAATATCCACAGTTGCTTTCGCAATTGTAAATTCTATCATTAAATATTTTGAAGAGTATAGCGAGTTTCAGCTTGTTTTTTTTAGGTGTGTAATATCTCTAATTATTTCAGTTTTTCAATTGAGGCTTCTGAAAATTAGTCCTTGGGGAAATAACAAACCTGTATTAATATTAAGAGGATTTGCAGGAGTTCTTGCTTTGATAATGGGGTTTGTTTTGATAAAAAATGTCCCTTTGGGAACAGCGATAATGCTTAACTATTTATCGCCAATATTTACTGCTTTTATCGCCGTTTTTTGGTTGAAAGAAAAAGTAAAACCGCTCCAATGGTTTTATTTGCTTATTTGTGTGTTGGGAGTTTGGATTCTAAAAAACGGCGAATTAAGTCTAACATTTAATTTATTGCTCTTAGGTTTAGGAGCTTCTAGCTTGGCTGGTTTAGCATACAATTGCGTTAGAGTTTGCAGGACAACAGATCATCCTTTAGTTGTTGTTTTGTATTTCCCGTTAATAGGAACTCCAGTTGCACTTGTTTTAACATTATTATTTCAAGAATGGATTTGGCCAACGGCTTTTGATTGGATGATTATTGTGGTTTTAGGAACTTTAACGCAGGTCGCACAAATAACTTTAACAAAAGCATTACAATCAGATAAAGCAGCAAACGTAACTGTATTGAAGTATTTGGGTGTTGTGCATGCGTTTATAATAGGTTGGTTATTTTTTGGTGAGCAAATTTCTATTTTGTCAGGAATAGGGACTTTGGTCGTTTTAATGGGCGTTGTGCTGTTTAGCTGGAAGAGACAATTGAAAACTATTGATTAAATTTAAACTCGAAAAAAAAAGTTTATGAAAATTATGTTTGATCAATTGCGCCAGACGAGAATGAATATGTTAACGTTTTTAGAAAAAAATAAAGACCGTGCATTTGATATTCCAACAGGTTATAATAACAGTATATATTGGAATATTGCTCACTGTGTTGTAACTCAGCAATTGTTGTGTTACAAATTGAGTGGTAACAATATGATTATTGATGATGAATTGGTTGATTTGTATAGAAAAGGAACAAAGCCAAGCGGTAGTACTCCCTCTGTTATCGAAATTGGAAAAGTAAAGGATTTGTTATTTACTGCTGTAGATCAGCTGGAGAAAGATTATAACGAAAGTTTGTTTACAAATTACTCAGCTTATGAAACAAGTTTTGGTTTAACGCTAACAAGTATTGAAGAAGCAATTAGTTTCAACAACATTCATGAAGGAATACATTTTGGTTATTTATTGGCGATGGTTAAATAACTAACCTTTTTCTTTTGAAATAAGAAGAATTCCCAATATTACAACTGCAGTTCCACTTATTTGGAGAAGATAAAACTCTTCTCCCAAAACAAAATAAGCTAGAACTAAAACCCAAATTGGTCCAACGCTCGAAATTATAGCGGTACTGCTTGCTCCAATTTGCTTGATGGCCATACTCATCATAAAAGAGGGTAAGACAGTGCTGAAAACAGCTATAGCTAATGCTGTTGTGTAAACTTCCCAACGAAAATTAGTAATATCAATAGAATTTTGAATTCCAAAATGAACCAATACACCTAGGCAAGAGACAATCATGCAGTAACTGGTGAATTTTTTTGATCCAAATTTTGGGATTAGTTTTTCACTTCCCACAAGGTAAAAAGAGAAGGTTAGGGCGCTTCCAAAAATTAAGAGAGCTCCAAACCAAAAATCTTCATTGTCGTTCAAAGAAATTTTCTCCCAAAATGCAATACTAATTCCTAAATAAGTTAAAAGTATGGCAATCCATGTGTTGCGGGAAATTTTCCTTTTAAAGGTAATTGCAATTAAAATGGTTGTTATGGTTGGATATACAAATAGGATTAGTCTTTCCATTCCAGCTGAAATAAACTCTAATCCCCATAAATCTAAAAAGCTAGCAAAATAATATCCAATTATTCCTAGATAAACTAACAAAATCCAATCCTTCTTTTTTATCGGAGTAGCTTTTTTATTTGCGGTTGATTTAAATGCGAAGAACAAGTAAAAGGGTAGTGCAAATCCCATTCTTAAAACGAGCAACGATAATTTATCGACATCATATTGATAAGCGAATTTAATTAACACAGCTTTACTTGAAAACAAAAGTGCACCGCATAAAGCAATTAAAACGGCACTAGATTTGTTTTTAGTGACTTCGATCATTTTACTAAGATATTTTGAAATATTTATTAATTTGCAATTATGAATCGAAAGGAGTTTTTATTTAAGTCTGTTTTGGCGAGTGTTGGGTTAAGTTTGATTCCAAAATTAACGTTTGGAAAAGATAGTTTAACAAATCAAAAGCTAAACTTAATAGAATCTTTAAAGGTTTATGCTCAGGAGAACATGGAGCTGAATTTTAAAAAGGATTTCTTTTCTAAGTGGTCAAAAGATGAGTCTCCTCATTATTATTTATACGTTTCGGAAGCTCATCAAGTAAAATCTCCAAAAGGAATTAAAGATTATTTGTATTTCGGCCCGGATAAGGAAATGGCGATTGCAAAACAAAAGCATTATTTAGGTGAAGGATGTCACACTTTACTTTACACCAGGGATGGAGCGCATGATTTCACAGTGACAAATTCTTTATTAGCTTATGACAATGAGAGTATTGCGCTATTGCTTTTTCACGAAGCAGCTCATCAGCATTTTAAAAAAAGTAAAATGAATTTATTTTTGGAAGAAGGGGCGTGTGAAGTTTTTGGAACTTTTGGAGCTCAGTTTTTTGCAGAAGGAAATGACACGGTTGACCTTAAAAAAGTAAAGAAACTAAGTAAGATTTTAGAGAAATCTTACGAGGTGATAAATAAAACGATTGTAAGAATTGGGGCTGATGAAGATTTAAACGAAAAGCTATACAGAAGATTAGAAAACAAATTGTTTAATGACTTTAAGGATAGCGGCTCATTTATACAGCAACGATTTATTTACCCTGTTAACAATGCGTACCTCCTTAAAAACCAATATTTCGCTCAGTATTTTGATCTACTTAAAAAAGTCGCTGAAAAAGATAAGTTTATAAACACTTTCCTTTATACTTTAGAAAGTCTTCCTAAAAAACAAGATAAGGCAATTGAGGTTTTGAAAAGTAAAATATCAGCTGAATAAATTAAGCGTTTCTTTTCCTCTTCCAGCGCTTATGTGACCAAAGCCATAATTCTGGTTGGGCTTTTATGTTTCCTTCTAAAAACGAAGCGTAATGCTCAATAGCGGATTTGTCCTCATCTTCTGTAGGGATAAGTTTGAATTCTATTTCATAAAACCCTTTTTTAGGTTTAGTAACATGCGGGTAAATGAGCAATTGATTGCATTTTTTCGCCATTCTATCAGCTCCGATAAGAAAAGCTGTGTCCTGGTTTAAAAAGTTGATCCAATGCATTGAGCTTTTGCTCATTGGAGATTGATCTCCAATTACATACGTTAAAGTGATATTTCCTGCACGAGAGTTTTTAATTATTTCCTTAAAGCCAGATTTCGATTCGACGCATTGATTCCCAAAGCGCTCTCGCAATAAAAGCATGAAGTCGTTAAAGTAATTGTTTGATTGTTCCTGGTAAAATGAAATTAGTTTATAATCAGAACTAAGTGGGAGAGCGCACATCCATTCCCAGTTTCCAAAATGTGCTGCATAAAGTATGGCGCTTTGTTTTTGGCTGTATAAATCCTCTAATAAATCTAAATTCTTAAATTTATAACGTTTAACAATCGCCTTTTTGGAAATGGTTAAAAACTTAACCGCTTCCAAAAATGTTTCACAAAAATGATGATAAAAGTTTTTGGATATTTTTTTTATTTCTTGCTCACTTTTTTCAGGGAATGAGTTCTTTAAGTTCTGATTAATTACCTCTTTCCTATAACCGGCAAGATGATAAAGAATGAAAAAAGCAAAAGAAGCAAAGCCGTAAATAAACCAAAAGGGCAAGATAGACAACAAGTAAAATGGAGCGTATTTAAGATACTTTTTCAAATTACTTTTTGTTTGAATGTTGAAATAAAATATCTTTTTCACGCTTTGATAATGAGCTATACCCACTGCTTGATATTTTATCTAAAATAGCATCAATTTCATTTTGAGTAGCTTTTTTATGTGTGTTGTATTGATCATCAGACATCTTTTTCACTTTCTCCTGATTGTATACCACCTTCATTTTAGGCTTTGAGTAAAACAAATTTGAAAGTTTAGTAATTGCTTTACTCACTCCCTTCGTTATATCATTTCCTTGTTTGAATGACGCTGAAAACCAATAACCAACTCCAGCACCTGCAAGGTGAGCAATATGTCCTCCCGTATTGGAATCGTAAAAAGAAACTAAATCGGATCCAACATAAGCAATTCCAATCCACATTAGTTTCACAGGGAACATTCCAAAAATCATCACTTTTGTATTTGGAGTGTAAGATGTGATTCCAATTGCAATCGCCATTACGGCCGCTGAGGCTCCGTAAGCAATGCCAGAGTCTTTAAAAAAAGGAGAAAGTGTTGTTGTCAAAACTAAGACTAAAGCACCCAATAAACCACCTAGGATATAAAGCCCGAATAATTGTTTTTGGCTAAAATAATTTAAGAACAATTTACCAAGAAAATAAAGTAAAACCATGTTAAATAGCATGTGAAAAAAATCAACATGTAAAAACATATGGCTGATAAATGTATACGGTTTAATGAGTAGGCTTGTAATGTCATTTGTAGGTAAGGCTATCCAGTCCAAAATGTCATTTTTTGTTGAGCCGAAGTTATTTCCGCTAATAAGACTAAACAGAATGCCTAAAACTGATATTCCTAAAAAAATGGCTGCATTGGTGTAGATAATTCTTGTGATTATATCACCATTTTTAAAATGTTGCTTAATATCTTGAATTATATCTTTCATTTAAATCAGGTTCTTTTTTTTCCATTCTTTAATAATTAACAAGCCAAACAATGCCCCTCCTAAGTGGGCAAAGTGTGCAATGTTATCTCCAGATGAACCTTGGAGACCTTGGAATAATTCATATCCAGCATAAAGTAGAACAAAATATTTTGCTTTTATTGGTACTGGAATAAACATGAGGAAAATTTGTTGATTTGGAAAAAGTA
>TARA_B110000261_G_scaffold66200_1_pt1 | contig 65158 bp, 52 predicted proteins | sample TARA_B110000261 | Tara Oceans TARA_B110000261 (sample SAMEA4397705) | marine metagenome | biome: Polar Biome; feature: [DCM] deep chlorophyll maximum layer (ENVO:01000326); material: water (ENVO:00002006), including particulate matter (ENVO:01000060) such as... | depth 20 m | reverse complement strand
CACCTTGCTATGCAATTTGTTGAGCGTGTTAAAACGGAAATTCATCAGAGACGAATCCCATCGGCAACAGGTGGAGGCACAAATGTTATAGACAGTTCATACAATCCTCTGTCAATCAACGAAGATTACTTTTTCCCACAAACTGCTGAAGGTAGAGGTTCTAAAGTTGAAACACTACCAGGCGGAACTAACTTAGGCGAGATTGATGACCTTAGATACTTTACTAATAAGTTAGTACGTGGATTACGTATCCCTTCAAGTTATTTGCCAACTGGAGCAGATGATTCAGCGGCTCAATATAATGACGGTCGTGTAGGCACAGCGTATATTCAAGAATTAAGATTTAATACATATTGTGAAAGACTGCAAGGGTTATTAATTGAAGATTTAAATCAAGAGTTTAAACGGTACTTACTTGAAAAGGGTGTAAACATTGATACTGCAATGTTTGATATTAGATTTCAACCACCACAGAACTTTGCAAGTTATAGACAAGCAGAAATTGACAATGCACGTATTCCAACATTCACACAAATGAGTGCAATACCGTATGTTTCAAATCGTTTTGCTATGAAACGTTACTTAGGATTATCAGAAGAAGAACTTGCAGAGAACGAACGTTTGTGGCGTGAAGAGAATGATGAGAATATACAACCACTGCCAACAGATGCAGGTGGCGAACTTAGAGGTGCAGGTGTTAGCGGAGCAGGCATCGAAGCAGATATAGATGGCATGGAAGAAGAAGTGCCAGGTGAAGAAGCACCAATTGATGGAGGTGCTGATACAGCACCAGATACAGCAACAAGTGGAGAAGGTGTACCTCAAGACGGCGCAACTGACGTAACGGTATAAATAACAGTATGATACTTAGAGAACTTTTTTACTTTGACAAAGAAACACTTGAGCCTGTAGAGGACAAGAGTTATTCTGCTAGAGATGACCAATCACCAGTAGACCTTAATTCGACACGTAAAACTCGACTCACACTTCGCCAGATTAATCGTGCAAGATTAGCCGCAGACGTACATAAAGAAGAGCAAGAGAAAGACTTGCATTTTGTAAGACAAATGTATGGCATTGCGACAAACGCAGAGGCCGGCGGAGTATGATAATTGAGCATAGCCTTTGTATTAGGTAACGGCACTAGCCGGTCCTCTATACCTTTAACCCCACTAAGAAAATTTGGAACTATATATGCTTGTAATGCAGTATATAGAGAATTCAAACCTGACTACTTGGTTGCAGTTGATACAAAAATGGTCAACGAAATTGTACAACATAGATATCACTTAGAAGGTCAAGTTTGGACAAATTATAATAAATCATATGAACGTTACACTGGACTTAATTACTTTGAGCCAAGCAAAGGATGGAGTAGCGGTCCAACAGCATTGGACCTTGCAAGCAGTCATGGACATAAAACAATATACATATTAGGATTTGACTATCAAGGAATAGGTCCCGAATACAAACGTGTAAACAATTTATATAGTAGTTCGCCTAATTATAAACGCGAACACGATACAGCAACTTATTATGGCAATTGGTTACGCCAAACAACTACTGTTTTTCAGAAAAATAACGAAAAGAGATATATAAGAGTAATAGTAAATGATAAAGGATTTATTCCAGAACCATTTGCAAACTTTGCTAACATTTCACATGTTACAATGGAGGATTTTGCAAAATCTTTCAATTTTGGCCTTGTAAAATAAAAAAGGCCCATTTTTAGCCTATATCTACGTACTTTTCTGTATAAATAGTAAATACTAATGACAGCCTTACCGTAAGGTAATTTAATTTTAACAGGAGACGAAAATGGCAGATCTTAACAAATTCGAGAGTATGCTCGAAAAACTAGTTAACGAAGATCGCGCTGGAGCAGAAGAAATGTTCCACGAGATTGTAGTTGAAAAATCAAGAGAAATTTATGAAAATCTTTTAGAGAACGATCTAGAAGATGACAAAGATGACGATGACAAAGAAGTTGACGAGTCAAGTGATGACGAAGAAACTAAAGAGTCAGACGAAGACTTAGACGAAGCAACTGACGAAGAAGTTGAAGAGTCGAGCGATGATGAAGAAACCAATGAAGGTTTTGACATGAACGAATTCGAAGTTGAACCAATGCCTGAGGCAGATCCAGCAGATGATATGATGGCTGACTTAGAAATGGGTGACGGTGAAGAAGGTGAAGACGATGCTCCAGAGGGCGACGAAGACCTAGAAGACCGTATGGTAGACTTAGAAAAAGAATTAGACGACTTACGTCAACAATTCAATGACGAAATGGGTGCAAGCGACGACGAAGGTGACGACGAAGAAGCAGGCGACATGGATGACATGGAAGATGATGACGAAGGTGATGATGACGATTCGGAAGAAGAGTCATTTGATCTTGGCGTAGAAGAAGCAACTGATAAAGAAGTTGATGAAACAGACAAATCAGAAGCAGAAACAATGCGTGAGTATGTTGAAAAAGTAACTGCAACAATGGGCGATAACGGTGCAAACACCAAATCTCCACATGCAGGTGCAAACAACATGGGCGGAACTTCAAGTAACTTAGTTGCAGGTGGTGAAGCAGACTCAAAAGGTACAACAGGTGGCTTAGCGGCAAACTCAAGTAAAGAAGATAACATGGGTAACATCAACGTACCAGGTGGTAAAGCATCGAAAAGCATGAAATCACAGCCAAAAGGCCACGGCACTGAAAAGAAAGGTGCAGGCGAAACTGCTGACAATAAAAAATCTACTATTGGCAGTTAATTTAGGAGTTAGATGATGTTTATACTAAACGAGACACTGACATTCGACCAAGCAAAGATGGTTGTCGAGTCAACTGAAAACTCAACTGGAGGCAAGGATCTTTATTTAAAAGGTATTTGTATCCAAGGTGGAGTACGCAATGCAAATGAGCGTGTTTATCCTGTAAATGAGATTGGAAGGGCTGTCAAAACTCTCAATGACCAAATTGGAACTGGTTACTCAGTTCTCGGTGAAGTAGATCATCCCGAAGGCCTAAACATTAACCTAGATCGTGTTTCACATATGATAACAGATATGTGGATGGAAGACAACAACGGTTATGGCAAAATGAAAATTTTACCGACCCCGATGGGACAACTAGTTAAAACAATGCTTGAGAGCGGAGTTAAATTAGGTGTTTCATCGCGTGGTTCGGGTGAAGTAACAGAGTCCGGCGATGTGTCGGGCTTCGAAATAATCACTGTGGACGTTGTGGCTCAGCCTAGCGCCCCTGGTGCATATCCGACACCCATTTATGAACACTTAATGAATGCACGTGGCGGAATGAAGGCATATGAACTAGCACAGGCAACAAAACATGACGATAAGGCACAAAAGTATCTTAAGGAATCGCTAATTAACATAATTAGCAAACTCCAGTGAAACTAGGAGAAAAAGTATGATAGATGCACTGAAAACACTCTTTGAAAACGATGTTGTTACTCAAGAAGTCAGAGCACAAATTGAAGAGGCTTGGGAAGGCAAGATTCGCGAAAACAAACAGGCGGCAACGGCTGAATTGCGCGAAGAGTTTGCTCAAAAGTACGAACATGACAAAGCAACAATGGTGGAAGCCATTGATACAATGCTTAATGATCGTCTTGCTGAGGAAATTGCCGAGTTTGCAGAAGATCGCAAACATCTAGCAGAAGCCAAAGCAAAGTATGCTGTTAAGTTGAAAGAAAATGGAGACTTAATGAAAGCGTTTGTAATGGACCAGTTAGGAAAAGAAGTCACTGAATTGCACGAAGACCAAAAGAAAATGGCAATTAATTTTGCCAAAATGGAGGAATTTGTTGTAGAGGCTCTATCTAAAGAAATCGCAGAGTTCTTTGAAGATAAGAAAGACCTAGCCGAAACAAAAGTACGATTAGTACGTGAGGCTAAAGTACACTTCAATAAAGTGAAAACACAATTTATTGAAAAGAGTGCAAAATTAGTATCCGAAACAGTAAGTAAAGGCCTTAATAAGGAAATTACTTCACTTAAAGAAGATATTAATATTGCAAGAGAAAACGACTTCGGTCGTAAGTTGTTTGAATCATTCGCAAGCGAGTATGCTACTAGTTACTTGAATGAGAATAGTGAAACATCAAAACTTCTTAAAATTGTAAATCTTAAAGATAAGCAAATAGTAGAAGCAAAAGCACAAGCGGTTAAGGCTGTTGAAATAGCGAAAGCAAAAACAACAGAGATTAAAAAGATTAACGAAACCGCAGAGCGTAATAAAGTAATTAGCGGATTGATCGAGCCATTAAGCAAAGGTCAACGTGAAATTATGACAGACTTACTGGAATCTGTTCAAACGTCTAAATTAGATAAGTCGTTTAACAAGTACCTATCGGCAGTTATTGACGGTAATGCTCCAGCGAAGAAGAAGGCAAAATTAGTAGAAGGCAAAGAAGTAACAGGCAATAGAACAACTAACGTTAGTAGTAAAGCAGACGAGAATGTCGTTGACATTAGACGTCTTGCTGGATTAAATTGATAGGAGATAATTATGTCAGAACTACTTGAAAGTCGCTGGCAGGAAACGAAAACTGCATTGCTAGAAGGTCTAGGCGGAACTAAGAAATCCGTTATGGCAACAACACTGGAAAATACACGCAAGTATTTGTCAGAAACAGCAACCGCAGGAACAACTTCCGCCGGTAATGTCGCAACTCTTAACAGAGTTATTTTACCAGTAATTCGTCGTGTAATGCCAACGGTAATTGCAAACGAACTAGTTGGCGTACAGCCAATGACTGGTCCAGTGGGTCAAATCCACACTTTACGTGTTCGTTATTCAGACACGTTTAACGCAGGTGCATCAGGCGCAACTGCAGGTGAAGAAGCACTATCACCATTTAAGATTGCTGAGTCTTACTCAGGTAACACCAACGGTAAAGCAGATGCTACAGCCGCTAAAGAAGGTGTGCCAGGGAATAAACTAAGTATCCAGATCCTAAAACAGACTGTTGAAGCGAAAACTCGTAAGTTGAGTGCTCGTTGGACGTTTGAAGCGGCTCAGGATGCTCAGTCACAGCATGGTATCGATGTAGAAGCAGAAATTATGGCGGCTTTGGCCCAAGAAATTACTGCTGAGATCGACCAGGAAGTATTGGCTTCATTGCGTACACTAAGTGGTACAGCAGTTGAGACATACGACCAATCAGCAGTAAGTGGTACAGCAACTTTTGTTGGAGACGAACACGCCGCATTGGCAGTTCAGATCAACAGAGCGGCTAACCTAATCGCTCAGCGTACAAGACGTGGTGCGGGTAACTTTGCAGTGGTAAGTCCATTTGCATTAACAGTACTTCAATCAGCAACAACTTCAGCGTTCGCAAGAACAACTGAAGGTACGTTCGAAGCACCAACAAACACTAAGTTTGTAGGTACATTGAACAATGCTATGAAAGTATATGTTGATACATATGCAGGCGACGGCACAGCAGTACTAGTAGGATACAAAGGTACATCTGAATCAGATGCTCCAGCGTTCTACTGCCCATACATCCCGTTGATGTCAAGTGGCGTTGTAATGGACCCAGATACATTTGAACCAGTAGTGTCATTTATGACACGTTACGGTTATGTTGAATTGTCTAACACAGCATCTTCACTTGGTAACGCAGGTGACTACTTAGCGAATGTAGCGATTACAAACGCAAGTGTAAACTTTAGTTAATAACTTAACTGATATTAAGGATAGGCGCTACGGCGCCTATTTTTATGACTAAATATTTTGGTAAAATTTCTTATTGACTAATCTCATATAATTGTATATAATGTATATATAAATTGATATGAGGTATATGATGAAAAAGTTACTACTTGGATTAACATTTGCAATATTAACTGCAACTTCAGTGCAAGCACAACAATGGGTGTCTAGTTGTGGTAGTAGTAGTTGGTCTAAAGAATTTTTCAAATCAAATTACACTTTTACAGTACGTAAAGGTGAAATAGGCGGTTGTAAAGATGATAGTAAAAAACATTTTTCAGGACAGTGGGATTTTTCAGAACGACAAGAAGTTTGGTCTAAACCCGCTTGGAGAGCAAACAAAAATGAATTTGGTAAATGGGAATGGAGTGCAACTGTTAATATTGATCGTGCTTGTAGACCTGCTTTGAGAAGTACAATAGTACAAGTTCATGGTGGTCACAACACTGCTACTAAGCCAGATGGTCCTCCTAGTTTTCTTGCAGTAAATTATGCTAACAAATTTAGAGGAGCATACGGCCCATTTAATAAAAACGGAAAATCATCTTGGCACCTAGGTCCAGGAGATATCGAAATTCCTAAACAACCATTTCACGTTCGTATGCAAACCGAATGGATTAAAGAAGATTATATAAAAACTGACTACTGGATTGATGGTAAGTTTCTTGGTAGTGAAAAAGTAGATGCTAAAGGCTTTACAAAATTATTTATTAAGTTTGGTGTATATCGTGTAAACAGTAATTGTAATATTACACAAGCATATAAAAATGTTTCACTTAAAAAAATAAAATAAAAGGTTAACATCTTCTATAATGATGTTATACGGCGCTACGGCGCCTATTTTTATGACTTTTATTTCTTTAATGTTATTAGATGATAAATACTTATGTCGTAAATCGTGCCACACACTTGTGGACTTATGCAGAACTGACCCACTGCGTATTACATAGAACGTAACTTAGGAGAAACAAATGGGTAGACCATTAAATAAAAGATTATTTGGAGCCGCTGGTGTTGGACCAACAGCCGCTGGCGCTGAAATTAAAGTAAACTTTCACAACGGTACAGCCGTTAAAGAAGGTTATATTGTAAAGCAAAAAGCAACTAAGAAATTTGTATGCGAAGAAATTGGTACAGGTGGATTATTTACTTGCACACTAACAACTGGTAAATTACCAGCGGCATTAGCGGCAGGTGAAATGTCAATCATGGTATTAGGCAACGATGCAGAAACTTACAATGTAGCAAAAATTAGTGCTAAACGTGTAACACTTGCTAATCCAAGTGCGACTGGTGACAACGTATTAGGCGGGTTATCACAAGCATGGCAAGCAGGTGCCGCGGCTTCAGCAGGCGTAGTACGCATGGAAGAAGCAGGCGATAACAATACATTAGTTGGTACTGATGATGACGACTTTACAGAAGACGCATAAGGACTAGCATGGGTAGGCCAGTAAATAAAAAGAACTTTGGAGCAACCGGCGTTGACACTACACCGACAATTCCTATTCGATTTCATGATGGATCGAATTTAATTGAAGGTAAAATAGTAAGTCAACGCGGCAACGGTAAGTTCCTTTGTTCAAATGATGCTGGTAGTATTACAAGGATCTGCCGTTTGGTGAATGAGATTTCACCGAACGCAGAGTTCGAAGCATCTTTAATTGGAATTGCTCCTGGTAGTAGCCCAAAGATTATAAAGAAAATACATAATAGAACCGTAGCAGATTTTGACGGTAATCGTTATAAATGGGAATGTCAAGATGATTCGACAGAATCTTTAATGATATTAACTGCGATCTAACAATGGAAACAACGTAAATGGCAAGTGTAGTAAGTATACCAAATGATGATTATATTATTAAAGTAACCCCAGGCGGAACAATTACTTTAGACACAGGCGCTGTACAAGGTAACGTTGTTTTTACAGGTAACTTAACTGTAGGTGGATCACAAACAGTAGTTAACTCAACTAACTTAGATGTACAAGATAATATTATTACAGTTAACTACGGTGAAACAGGCGCAGGCATTACTCTAGGTAAAGCAGGTTTAGCAATCGATCGTGGTACAGAAACTGATGCATTCCTTTCTTTTGATGAAAGTTTTTCGTGGACTGATCCAGTAACTGATACAACTGTTAGTGGTGGATTTGTTTTTACAAATCTTGCTAACACATTAGTAGGTATTAGGACAGTAAGCATTAACAGTAATGGCGGCGACTTATATCTAATTAATAGCGGAAGCGGAGTTCTTAGTGTAACAGGTACCAACAATTATGAAGGTAATGTTACTGATGATGACCATATTCCAAATAAGAAATATGTAGACGATGAAATTGTTGATGCATTAACTAGTACTTTCCAAAGACGTATTGAAGAAGGTACAACTAGTAAGTCATTTGTTGAAGTAAGAGATCGCGAAGTAACAGGTGTACAAAGTGTTGTAAACTTTGACTTAGATACAGTAAATGTTGGTAAGATATTTGCTGATAGGTTTGAAATACAAGATATTAAAGTTTCAAACAATGTGATTGAAACAACAACGTCAGATCAAGACTTAGTTTTATCAGCACCAGGCACTGGTGGTGTTAAGGTGTTAGATAATATGACGCTTACATCAACTCCTGCTATTGATGATTCATTAACAGACCCAGCAGGTCCAGCAGACGGATTAAAATTGTATGTTAAAACTCCTGAAACAGGTGGTACAGGATTATTTTTCAAACATTCTAATACTACTGCTGGAGAATTAATAAGTAGAAAGAATGCTCTATTATTGAGCATGTTATTTTAAGGAAAGAAATATGGCCATAGCATCCACAGCAATAGCAAGTACAGACACAAACTTACTACTTGTCCCAGCAGGAAAATCATATGCTGTTTTGACAATTATGGTTTGTAATACAGACGCACCGAATCCAGTCCATAGCGAACACGGATTAACAAACTTTGATTTACACTTTGTAGCAAGCGGAGACGCAAAAAGCAATACTAATATGGTAATTAGATCATTACTACTACCTGCAGGAGAAACATTTACTTTTGATAGTGAAAAAATTGTTTTAGAAGCAGGTGATAAAATTGTAGCATTAGGTGAATCACCTACTAATTTAAGTGCAACAGTAAGTTACTTAGAGGTATAACATGAGATTAATGAAAGCACAAAGTACTAACTTACGCAGTATTGCAGGTACTGGTATGAAGTATGACATCAACGGCATTAATAGAATGGGTGGCGAAACCGGAATAGTAGTTCCATTAGGAGATACTGCCGCAAGACCAACATTCCCAGAAGCCGGTATGATGAGATATAATACAGATGTTGATGCTTTCGAAATATACGCAGATGGCGCTTGGGGCGAAGTACGTAAAAAAGAACCAGGCAATATTGTACAACAAAATTTAGGAAACGGTGATGCTAGTGAAACAGTATTTGGACCACTAGTTAATGGAGATATTAATTTTCCAACACCGGCAGCGGCAAGAAATATTTTAGTGTTTATTGAAAATGTGTTTCAAATTGCTACTACAAATTATACGATAGTCCAAAACCCAGCAGGAAAAGCGGCTGGTTGGTATGTATCTTTTGGGTCGGCACCAGACACAGGCAAGCCAATAACAGTATTGCATAATTTTGATAAATAATTGTAGGAGACATAAAGCATGGCATCGTTAAAATCACTACTAGGTAGCAGAAATTTTACCTCGACGGAACAAAATCTTGAAAAAGGTACAATAACTTCATATATGAATGGAACTATGTACAGTAAAATGTGCAACGGATTCTGTTATGTAGCGCCGGGAGCAGGTACAGTAACTATTGATAGTTGGGGTGCAGGCGGCAGTGGTGCAAGAATGTGTTGTTGCGGCGGTGGACTTCCAGGCAACTCAGGTGCTTATACAAGAAAACAAATTAGTATGTCTAGCGGACAGAGAGTTTGCGGATGTTTAGGTAAGTCATGTGGTAACGCAAGTTCATTATGTTTTAGAGGTTGTTCAGAACCTACTATGTGGTGCTGGTTTTCATCAGCAACAAACGGTTGTGTATGTACACAAGGCGGACGTGGCGGAACAACATGGTGTTCAACAGGATCAAGTTTATATTGTTGCTTTAGAGCAAATGGATTTTGTACAACAAACAGAGGTCCAAACTGTGGACTAGTGTGTAACTGTTGTAACGGTTCGTTCCATGCAAATAGTTACGGCGGCGATATTAATTGCTGTAGTAGATTATCATGTGCGAGTTATTTAGGTTGTTATCCAGCATGTACATGTATGCATTATTATCACGTTGCTACACCAGCAGGAGTGCTTGGTAAAGACGGCGCAAATATAACTTATGCTATTGAAAATGATAATCCTTACTCACGTTGGTCAGGACAAGGCATACACCAATTTAGTAATGCATTAAATGCGGCAAGTAAATCACCATCAAGAGGTGTTTATCACGGCTCGTGTTGGATGGGTAACAGATCATGTCAGTGTTACGAACATATTGGTTGTGGACACTTTGTACCTTACGGAACAGGCGGCCCAGCGGCAATTCCATGTCCGGGTGTTAGAGATCACGGTTGGCGTGGTGGAGACGGTGCTGTACGTATTAAATACGTCGAAGGCTAAATCAAAAAACATTACGATAAATACTGTGTCAGGAGAAATTAAGTGGCACAAGTAGGTAGAATATCCGGTCCGTTATTAACGGCAAATCTTGAACGTCAGGGTAAGAACCTTGACTTTCGTGATCAACAAGCAAGTACCCCTTTATTAAAACTTAATGTTACGTCTAATAAAATAGGTGTAAACACAACTTCACCGGCTTTTGATCTTGACATTAATAATTCTATACGTAGTAATTTTCTTACTACAACAAGTTTAAATGCAGGCAACTTTACAATATCCAATAATGATATAAATGCATTAACAGGATCAGTTAATTTTAAAAATGATGTAGTTGCATCAGGAATAGCAACACAACAATTATTATTACGTGACAACACTATTAGTTCTTATGTAACTAATGCTGATGTAAATCTTTTGCCTAACGGAACCGGCACTATTGAATTACAAGCAAATGCAAATGTAACTGGAAATATAAATGCAACTGGTAACATTACGCTTGATGGAAATTTAATATTTGGTAACGATTCTTCAGACAGTGTAACAATAAATGCTGACGTAACCAGTAATATTGTTCCTGATGTAGCCAATACATACAATTTAGGTTCAGTATTAAAAGGCTGGGATGCAATTGACTTTGGTACTATGGAAGTACAAACAGTACTTGGTAATAGCATATCTCTTGAAAATGGATTAATAGATATAACAACCCGCCAGGGTAATATATTTTATGTAGATAAAAATGGTAATGACTCAAACGTAGGAGATCATCCTAATGGTGCATTCCTTACTATTAAACATGCACTATCGTTTGCAGATGCAAGTATTCAAGGCCCGGTAGTTATACAAATAGCATCGGGAGAATACGAAGAAGTATTTCCTTTAACTATACCAGTTAACGTAACTATATCTGGTGATGATATGCGTAACACTATAGTTAAACCTACAGTAGCAACCCAAACATCTAACGCATTTCAATTAAACGGTGAAACAACTATTGAAAATCTTACTATTAAAGATTTTTATACTCCGGGATATGCATTTAGTTTTGAACCGAATGCAACTATTACATCACGTAGTCCTTATATTAAAGATGTAACGGTTATTACAAAAGGTAGTGTAACTAGTGCAAGTGATCCAAGAGGTTTTGATCAAGGTGATGCTGGCATGGGCGCACTAGTTGATGGGTCAGTTGTTAGTTCTTCTAGTCAAGAAGCAAGTATGTTATTTCATGCTGTAACTTTTATTACTCCAGGAAGCGATGCTCTTAAAGCAACCGATGGTGCTAGAGTTGAATGGTTAAACTCATTTACATATTTTGCTAATAGAGGTATACAGTTAATACGAGGTAGTACTGGTCATTTAAGTACAGACGGATCAACAATTAATTACGGTGCAGAATTACGTTCAATTGGTTCTGCGTGTATATATGGCAATGAAGGTGTTTATGCAACTGGTATAGGAACACTAGCATATCTAGTTAATCACAATTTTACATACATTGGCACAGGTAAAAGCACAGAAAATGATCAAACTGAAACACAGCATGATAAAGAAGTAATAGAAGTTAATGGCGGTAGAATTAATTATACGTCTGTAGATGAAAACGGAAACTATAGAGTTGGCTCTGCACTTTTTGTAAACCAAGAAACAGGCAAAACAGAAATTGAAGCGGCAAGTATTGATTTTAGCAATACTGATTCACTAAATGTCACAACAGCAGGCAACACATTCTTTATTGATGACACCCAAGTTAGATCAGATTTTGTAAGATTGCGCTCAAACAAACTAGAAAGTTTAGTTGGTAATTTAAAAATTGATTCAGCACTTAATACTATAAACATAACTGCAAATACAAATATAACAGGCAATCTAACAACAGACGGTAACGCTACTATTACGGGTGCTATTGTTACACTCGGTAATGCAGATACTGACGACATAACATTTACTGCTGATGTTGCATCAGGTATGATTCCAAATGTTCATGCATCTTTTAACTTAGGTTCTAGTAGCAAGATGTGGCAAACAGCATATGCTGAAAAGTTAACAACAGATGAAATTAATATTGAAGGTAACAATGTTACAACAACTAGTTCAAATTCAGATCTTGATTTAGATCCAGCAGGTACAGGAAAAGTATTATTCAATGAGTTTACAGCAGATCGACCATTTACACAAAGCGGTACAAACTCAACTGCTACTGCACAAATTAATTCAACATTAGATATTACAGGAACACTTACTGTTAACACAAACAGTATACTTAACAATGTGATAGTTCCTAAATTACAAGTAACTGGTTATGCTAATATTGGAACTACTAGTTTTGTAGGTAATAGAGTCACAACAAACGATACAAATGCAAATTTAGAATTAAAACCTTCAGGTACTGGATTAGTACGAGTAATTGGTAACATGCTTGTTGAAAATACTATTATTGCTCCAACTGCAAATTATAGTTTTAGTAGTGCAACAATGAATACAACTAGCGGTGATATTCTTATTTCGCAAAACTATAATACAGAACAACAGATAGTAGGAGATATTAGACTCGAAGGTAATGTAATTGATACACTAAGTTCTAATACAGATTTAGAATTTAGAGCCGTTGGTACTGGCAAAGTTATTATGCAAGAAGATGTTGATTCTGGAACAGTTCAAGTTAGTGGAACGGCTAGTGTAAACACAGCAAATGTTACAACCAATACACACGCTACAAATATAACAGTAAATAATTTTTCAACTAAAGATACAAATATAGAATCAATATCAATTATACAAAACAGAATTGATACTGTAGTGTCAGATGCAGATTTAGATTTACGTGCTAGTGGTACAGGAACAGTTTCCTTGCAAGAGCATGTAGATGTAACGAATAATGTAAACGTTCAAGGATCGACGAATTTGCAAGCCACAGCAGTAGTTAATGGACTTACTGCATCAAGTGTTACTACTGGAAGATTAACAACTGGTAGCACAACTATTGAAGGCATAAACTTATTTGGTAACAGTATTTCAACTAATCAAACAGACGCTGATTTAGAATTGGGTGCAAGCGGCACTGGCGTAGTACGTGTGGGTGAAGATGTTAACATTACAAATAACTTAACCGCAGATGCATTAACATTTGAATCGTTAACTATTACAGCAAGTCAATTATTAAACTTACAAGTAACAAACAATAGAATTATATCTAATACACAAATGGTAATTGGCGATATTGCTATTGATGGAAATGCTATTAGTACTCATGTAAGTAATACAGATTTAGAATTTAGAGCAAGCGGTACGGGCAATGTACGCTTACAAGAAAATGTAAATGTTACAAATAATTTTACAGTAAACGGAACACTAACAGCATACAATATTGGTATTGAAGGTGATGTTGATCTTAACGAACTTGAATCTGATGGCAATATTGAATTCAACGATAACTATGTTACAACTACAGTTTCGAATAGTAACTTAGAATTACGAACAAGTGGCGTAGGATATTTAGATTTACAAGGCGTTAAAGTTAAAGATAATGTAATACAATCTAGTTCTTCAGAAGATATATTGTTAGCCCCAACTACATATTTAAAAGTTAATTCAACTGATAGTGTGATATTACCAAACTCGTTAACAGATAGCAGTAATACCTTTTCAAATAATATTGGTGCTGTACAGTACAATAAGGATATTAATCAATTTACTGGAATAGGCAATAGCAAACTTGTATTAGGAGGATTGTATAGTGACAACTTCCAAACGTTTGTAAGACCTAATACTGATAATACAATTAACTTTACTACACAGGGCGTTAATAGTATGACTACGTCTTATCAAGCAACTGAACTTAATCGAATAGAACTTAGTGGCATTAATATTGATGGTAATACGATTGAAACTACTGTTGCAAATAGTGATCTTATACTTGCACCAGAAATAGGCGAAGGCAAAGTACAATTTAACGACCTGCACATTCTTGACAATTCTATTACAAATACTACTAATGGCGCGGCAAATCTTGCTGTAAGTGGTAATGGTTACATCAAGTTTAATCAAACATCTGGATTTGGATTGCCTACAGGTACTAATAGTAACCGAAGTCCATCTCCTGAAACAGGACATACACGATATAATAATGAAGAAGGATATTTAGAAGTGTATACTGGTGCGGCATGGGTAGATGCGGCGGCTTCGGGTGCTACTGTAGACACCGACGAGATGAATGGTATTATGAATGAATATATACTCATCTTTGGATAACTAACTCCTTGTTATATTCTTATTCACATAAATACATTACATAACGTAGAGAATACCTAAGTTTCTGTGTTATCCTACTGTGGTCAACCCGCAATGTAATGTGGTTGGAGGGACAGGATCCCCGTATTGAGGAGTTAAGATGGCGATAGGTCGCATAAGTGGTCCGCTCTTAAAGCAAAATCTCATTAGAAATGGGATTGATTTAGCCTTTGAGACAGATCTTTTATATCTAGATGTTAATAACAACCGTATTGGTATCAATACTGCTACACCTCAATATGATCTAGACGTTACTGGAACTATTAGAACTACAAACTTGGTGTTAGATAAACTAACAGCAGGTAACATCACGATTGAAAATAATGATATTACAAGTAGTACAGGTACTATTGATTTAGGAACTGCTGACCAAGTTGTATATCAAAATAAATTAGTTGTTGATAGTTTTGAAATAAACGATAACACAATTCGAACAACAGATTCAAACGCAAATATAGAAATAAATCCTAACGGAACAGGTACTATTCAGTTACTTGCAAATACTAATGTAACTGGAAACTTACACGCTACTGGAAATATTAGTGCAGATGGCAACATTGTATTAGGTGATGCTGATACAGACAGTATCAATTTTAATGCACAAATTGCAAGTAATATTATTCCAGATGCAAGCGGAACATATAATTTAGGTGAAGCAGGAAAAGCATGGAATTCTGTACATGTTAATACAGTTAACGGTCAAGTAATTAATGCAACTAATGCAACTATAGCAGGTATTAGTTTAAATACCAGACATGCTAATACATTGTATGTTAGTGAAAATGGTAGCAATAATAATGCAGGCAACCATCCACAATCAACATACTTAACTGTTGAAAAAGCGTTACAAAATGCAATAGCAGGCGATACTATTCATATTTTTCCGGGTGTATACCAAGAAAGACTTCCATTAGTAATTCCTGCAGGAGTTACAGTTAAAGGCCACAGTATGCGAGCAGTTACTATCAAACCTGATAGTGTTGACTCGGAAGATGTATTCCACCTTAATGGCGAAACTACTGTTGAAGATATAACCATTATGGATTTCTTCTACAATAGTGGAACTAATGTTGGACATGCATTTAGATATGCTCCTAGTATAAAAGTAACATCACGTTCACCATACATTAGAAACGTAACTGTTATTACAAAAGGTAGTGTAACAAATGCTAGTGATCCTAGAGGATTTAACCAAGGCGATGCAGGACGCGGAGCATACTTAGATGGTAGTGTTGCACACACAGACTCAAAAGAAGCAAGTTGCTTATTCCATGCTGTAACATTTATTACTCCTGGTGTTGATGCATTAACATTTACAAACGGCGTTAGAGTTGAATGGCTAAACTCATTTACATATTTTGCTGATAGAGGCTTTTATGCTGTAAACGGATCTACTGGATTAAAGGGCGCAGGCGAAACAGAATTTAGAGTAAGTGATGTAACAGGATCATTTAGTGCAAGTGAAACATTTGCAGTGAATAGTATTGACGGAAGTACTGTTACTGCTAGTGGTACTATTGCTAGAAAAGATGCAGACGGTAAGTTTTATATCGCAGGCAATGTGGCAGGTATTACTGAAGCCTTAACCAGAACAGAAAAAACAATTAAATTTAATGGTGGCGCTAAGTTACAAACAGGTACTAAAAAGTTTGGAACTGCTAGTGCATATTTAGATGGCGTTAACAGTTATCTTAGTGTAGGAGCAAACGACGAGTTTGGCTTTGGCACAGACGACTTTACAATTGAAGCATGGATATATGCAACGTCGACTACTGGTGAACAACCAATATATGATCTACGTGCAGGTATTGCTACAGATACAGCACCGTACTTTTACTTAGACGGAACAACTTTAAAATACAAGGTAGGAACTTCAGAAAGAATTAGTGGCGGCACTATCACTATTAATACATGGCATCATGTTGCTATAAGCAAACTTACTGATGGTGTGCGTATGTACATTGACGGAAACCAAGTTGGTAACACGTATGTTCATAACACTGACTATGGATTTACTAAGCCGGTATTTATTGGTGCAAACTTTAACCTAGCAAACTACTTTACGGGTAACATTGATGATGTTAGAATTAGTAATAGTGCTAGATATGTTGATACAACTTATACAGTTCCAACTTCACAGATAATCGGCGACAGTAATTGTGTATTACTTACACACTTAGACGGTGTTAATGATGCAACTACTGTTAATGAGAATATAAAAATAAGACAAAACTTAACATTTAGTGGCGGCGCTACTGCTAACTTTATTGATTATTATAACACAACTGACTTTGGCGGTGAATTAAGGTCAATTGGCTCAGCAAACGTTTATGGTAACAAGGGTGCAGTAGGTGACGGTACTGGCGTTATTATGTATCTAGTAAGTCATAACTTTGCATACATTGGTAACGGCAAAGAAGTTACTAATGATGAAACCACAGTAGTACAAGCAAATGAAGTTGAAGAACTTAACAATGCTAAGGTAAGATTTACAAGTGTAGATCACAAAGGTGACTTTAGAGTTGGTGATAGTTTTTATGTTAATCAAGAAACTGGCGAAGTTGTATTTGATGCTGTTAACTTAAACATTACAACACCAGATGGTATTACATTTGGCACCGGTGGCAGTGTAACATTTATTGATGGTAACAAAATTGAAACAGGTGACTTTAGAATAAGTGGAAACACTATCGAAACACTTACACAAAACTTTGTTATTGATAGTGCAACTAACATAGTTGACATTGACGCAGATACTAATATTACAGGTAACCTAAGTGTTACAGGTAACTTTACACTTGGTGGAAATATTAACATTGGTGATGCAGATACAGACAGTGTTGAGTTTGCTTCAGATGTAAATAGTGATATTTTACCAAACATTGATAACACATATGATTTAGGTAGTACAGCAAAACGTTGGAAAAACATTTATTCAAATCAATTTGATAACGGCAACTTAAAAATTGAAGGCAACGCTATTTCAACTTTAGATAGTGATAGTGATTTAGAACTAAATGGTGCAGGCACTGGCTCAGTTCGTGTACCAAGTAGTAACTTTGAAGTTACAGGCAACACAACATTTAATAACACAACCACATTTAATGATGCAGTAACAGTTAATAACAATGTTGGTATTACTGGAGCAATAAATCAAACAGGGTCAACTACTACAATTAATGCTAATCTTACAATACGAGATGGACTTACTGTTAATGGTAATACCCAATTAGAAAATATTAATATTGCTGGTAACAGAATTCAAACAACAGACTCAGATAGTGACTTAGAACTAGATGCCGCAGGCACAGGCAGAGTTGTTATTCCAAATGCAGACTTAGAAGTTGGCGGAGATATTGTTGTTAACGGATCAGCACAATATGCTAACCTAAGTGCAAGCGGAACTATTACAGCAAATACAATTACAGTAAATACTTCAACTATTAACGGTCAATTAAATTTAGAAGATATCGAAATTAACGATAACTTTATTACAACTACAAATACTAATAGTAACTTAGAACTACGTGCGTCTGGCACAGGTAAAATACTTGTACCAAGTAACACACTTGAAATTACAAACAATTTAGATGTTAGTGGCACAGCAACTATTAATAACTTGTCAACTACAACAATTACTACTGATACATTAACTGTTGCAGATACAATGACTATTAATGGGCAAGTACAGTTTGAAGAAATAGTAATTGACGATAACGTTATTACAACTACATCTACAAATGCAAATTTAGAATTACGTGCAAATGGCACTGGTAGAATACTTGTTCCAAGTAACAACGTAGCAATTACAAACGCTCTTACAGTTAGTGGTGCAACTAGTTTGCAAACTACAACGACAGGCGACCTGACAACTGATTCAATAACAGTTACAAATAACATGACTATTAATGGTCAGGCTAACTTTGAAAATATTGAAATTAATGATAACGTTATTACAACTACTGATTCAGATAGTGATTTAGAATTACGTGCTAATGGCACAGGAAAAGTAATTATTCCAAGTAACGATGTTGTTATTACAGGCGGCTTAACTGTTGAAGGTAGCACGATTGTTGATACAGTCACAGTTAACGATAGTCTTTCAGTTGGTAACTTAACAGTCACTAATGCAATTACAGCACCTAATGCAACACTAGAACTTGCTGAAATTGATATTAATACAAACTTTATTACAACTACAACTACTAATGCAGATTTAGAATTACGTGCTAATGGCACAGGTAGCATTTTAATACCAAGTAATAATGTTGTTATAGAACAAGACTTAACTGTACAAGGCGTACTTAATGCAGATAACTTAGATGCATTAGGTAGAGTTACAGCAAATAGTTTCAGCACAGGCAATATTTTAATTGACGACAACTTTATTACAACCACTCAATCAAACAGTGATTTAGAACTACGTGCAAACGGCACTGGAAAAGTTACTTTTGATGACATACAGTTTAATAGTAATATTATAAGCAGTACAGCAGATATGGTGTTAAATCCGGGCAGTGGTATACTTAAAATTGATAGTATTGACAGTGTTGTACTTCCAAAAGGTACTACAGCACAACGAAATGGGTCAGCACAAACTGGTATGTTACGTTATAACACAACTACAAACCATTTTGAAGGTTACAACGGATCGTGGGTTACAATGACTGATGGTCTAAGAGATAACGATGGTGACACATATATTACAGCAGAACTTACACCGGGCGCTAATGATAACGTAATTAGATTTTATAACGCAGGCTCCTTAACAGCAGACTTAACAGCCGCTCGATTCAGTACAAATAAACTTATTGTTGATGATATTGAAATCGACAATAATGAGATTAAAACGATAACTACTAATCAAGACTTAGTGTTATCAGGAAACGGCACAGGCGGCATTGTATTAGATAATTTTAAATTTGCTAACGCTACCTTTACAAATACTGTTACAGATAGTGTTACTACGTTTAACTCAACAGGCACTGGTTATTACAAGTTTGCAGGAACAGGTGGTGTTGTAATTCCAACAGGTAACAACACACAAAGACCTGCATCAATAAATGCAGAAACAGGCATGATGAGATACAACAACGAGGACTCTCGTGTTGAAATCTATGACGGCACTAACTGGGTTAGTGTAGCAGGTGCAAGCGGCGGGATAAGTAGAAATGATGCAGAAGCGATCGCACTCGAATATGTATTAGTATTAGGATAAAAAAATGGCAACATATTTTAGAACAAAAGTAATTAAAGATGTAGGAACACAAAAAATTGAAGTGTTTGAAGTACCGGCAGCAACCAATGCTACGGTAATTGGACTCAACTTAGCAAACATTACAGACTTTGCAGTACAAGCAAGTGTTTATATAAAAGACGACACTAGTGTTGAAGGGTTCTATGTTAAAGGAGTAATGATACCTCCACAAACAAGTTATAAAGCAATGATCGGCGGTGAAAAGATTATTTTACCAACAGGACATAGTTTATTAGTACAATCAAATGCAAGCAATAGTGTAGATGCTATTGTTAGTTACGTAGATATACAGTAAGGAGCAATAAATGACACAATATGCAGGAAATGATGTAACAAGTGTAACTGGCAACATTGACGGTAGATACATGTATGCTCTACGTAGAACAGATCAGGGCGAATTGTTTTTTACAAAAATAGATCAAATGGAAAGCGGTGCAAGTATACAAATTAACTCACCCGGCGACCCAACATATAATTATAATGATTTTGAACAAGGTATTGATTTTTATGAAGGCAGAGATCAAAATCACGAAGTTGTGTATCCAAACTTAAACTACGAACAACTCCGCTGGGACAATAGACATTTAAATTACTATGTTAACGATGAAGGCGAATTTGTACTAGTGTTTAACGAAGCACATACATATGCAACTGATGTTAGTAGTGACGGAACAACAGCATATAATAAAAACTTTTATCAAATTACTATTGCAAATGACGGCACACAAAATAGATATTATTTTGGAGGAATTAAAACTCCAACACTAAATTTATATGAAGGACAAACATATACATTTGGACAAAGCGACTCTACTAATAACACACACCCAATTAGATTTTCAACTACAGCAGACGGAACACACGGTGGTGGCGTAGAATATACAGAAGGTGTTACAGTTTTAGGTGTACCAGGTGTAGCAGGCAGTTACGTTAAATTTAAAGTGCCAACTAACGCACCAACCTTGTACTACTACTGTAAAAATCATAGTGGTATGGGCGGACAAATAAATACACTTACATAATTAGTGAACAGGAAAGATAATGGCAGAATTTAGAATTGATAGAATTAGATTTAACTGGAAGGGCTCTTGGGCCGCTTCAACTTCGTACATTAAAGACGATGTTATAAGTTATGGTGGTAAAGTATTTGTTGCATTATCAAGCCATACTGCAAATACAGACTTTAATACAGACTTAGACTTTCTTGTAGCAGGTGAATCTACTCCTAAATGGGAGCAAATGGGAGACGGTCGTCAATGGAAAGGCGATTGGCAACCAGAAGCATTTTATAAGGTTAATGATGTTGTAAAATACAGAGGCATATTATATAATTGTATTGATAGTCATACTAGTGTAAGCACACTAAGTTTAGGACTTGAAAACGATGATGCAAAGTGGACCCCATTTGCTAAAGGTGGTAACTATCTTGCACTTTGGACTGCTAGTACTGTTTACAAGAAAAACGATTTAATAAAGTATGGCGGAACTCTGTATAGTTGCGTAGTTGACCATACAAGTAGTTCTACCGAAGTTGGTTTAGAAATTGATCAAGCAAAATGGACTGTTTATAATAGAAGTGATAATTGGCGTAATGTTTGGTTAGAAAATACAAGATACAAATCAGATGACATCGTAAGATATGGTGGCAATGTGTATCGTTGCATACTTGGACATACTAGTAATAATGATATTAGAGAAGGTATTGGATCAGATCTAGGCGATGATTCAACAGCGGCGAAATGGGAATTAGTAGTTGTAGGTATAGAATTTAAAGGTGCATGGTCTCATACACAGTGGTATAAAACAAATGATATTGTAGTTTATGGACCAAACTTATATAAAGCAAAACGCGGCATGAGTGGTACAAGTACATTTGACGACACCGCTGACTGGGACATTTGGTTACCAGGATTAGGGTTTGAAGGTTTATGGTCTGCTAACGAAGCGTATCAACCAGGTGACATTGTAAGTTATGGTGGTTATACATATACTTCTTTAACAATTAATATTGGCTCCAATCCAAGTGCATTTGGATTAGAACAAGACGGTGTTGGATCAGACTGGGAAGTGCTAGTACGTGGATACACTATGAAAGGTGAATGGGATATTACTGTTCCTTATCTTCCAGGCAGTGTTGTACGTAAAGGCGGATACTTATACGAATCATTAGTAAATATTTTACCAGTTGAACTAGTTGAGCCTGGCGATCCTGACACTGATACGTCAGCATCGTGGAAAACATTAGTAACTGGATTGGCTTGGAAAGGCGAATGGAAAGAATCAAAAACTGTTGACGGCGATAGTAGTTTCTTTCAATATTATCCAGGACATACTGTTATGGATGAAAGTGAAACTTACATTTGTATAACTCAACATTATAGTAATTTATTAGAAGCAAGACCAAGAATTGACACAGACGTACTAACAGGCAACGATAATTATTGGAAAAAATATGCCGGAAACAACGAAACAAGTGCAGAGAACAATGTTTTGCGTTACACTGGTGATGTTAGAACTTACGGAACTAAAGATGACGGATCTACATTAGGAACACAGAGATTAGAAATTGGTAAGACTGGAGAACTGTTAAAAGTCGGCGAGACTGATAATTTAAAATACGAAAATTTATTTGAAATTAATAAAGTTTGGTATGTTAGTGAAAAAGGTTCAGACTTAGTAACTAGTGGTAAAAACCCAGCAACACCGTTTAAGACTATAAAGTATGCTTGTCAATTTTTACAAGGTAATTTAGCAGAAAGAACCCCGGCAACAATATTTGTAGCAACTGGCGCATATAAAGAAATAATACCAATTGTTATTCCTAGAGATACTGCTATTGTAGGTGACGAATTGCGTAGTACAGTTATTCTACCAGCAGACGGATACGAACTTGATAACATGTTCTATATGCATAATGGTAGTGGTTTAAGAAATTGTACACTACAAGGATTAACTGGAACACTAGGCAATGCCAACGATAATTTAACTCGGCGCCCTACAGCAGGAGCATACGCTTCTTTAGACCCGGCAACAGGGCCTTCTGACATATATGCACATATTATAACTAAATCACCATATGTACAAAACGTAACAACATTTGGTACAGGGTGTATTGGTATGAAAGTTGACGGTGACTTACATAATTCAGGAAACAAATCAATCGTTGCTAACGACTTCACACAAATTTTAAGTGATGGTATTGGCTACTGGGCTAACGGTGATGGTAAATCAGAACTTGTTTCAGTGTTTACTTACTATTGTCATATTGGATATCTAGCAACAGCAGGCGGTAAAGTACGTGCATTGAATGGTAACAACTCTTATGGAGATTACGGTTCAGTTGCAGAAGGATTTGATATTGACGAAGTGCCTATTACAGCAACAATAACTAATAGAACTAAACAAGCACAAATTTATCAAACATATACTGATAACGATAAAGTCTTTGGTGTTGCGTATACCCATGCAGGCGAAGGATACACAAATGCTCAAATGGATATTACTGGTAACGGTTCCGGCGTTATTGCTACGTTTAATGAGTTTAGACAAGGTGGAATACGTCAGGTATATGTTACTGAAGAAGATTCAAATTTTATTGGCGGAAGTAATTATACGTTTAAATCAAACAAAGCACAGATTGGAACCCCATCTCAACTAACACTTAGTGGAGCAGATACTGGCACAGAGGCTGGATATATTGGACAAAGATTGTTTATATATGCAGGCAAAGGCGCAGGTCAATATGGTAAAATTGTTGGATTTAGTACAGTTACAAAAAGAGCCGATGTTGAAAACGAAACAAGCGGCTTGCCTGGTTGGGAACATGTTACAGGACAGCCTATACAGGCTTCATTAAACGATACAACACGTTATTATATTGAGCCAAGATCAGTAGTAGCAGAGCCAACTTATAGTCTTGGTAGTCAGTCATTAGGAAGTTTAAATCCTTGGTTAGACGTAGAAGTTGGCTTATATAATACAACAGATATTTACGTTGCAAGTTATGTCAACGGAGTATCAGTAAGCACTGATGGTAATAGTTGGACAGAATCTTCCAGGACAGCCAAAGGCGGATTAGTTGGCATTGGTAACGGAAAGATTGCACTAGTAAATCCAACAGGAACTACTAATGCAGGATCATTTAGTAGTAATGGTGGAGCAACTTGGAGTGATACAACTATAGGGTTATCGGCAACAAATACTGTAACAGGTGTTTCTGGACAACCAAATGGTGATGTTATGCTTGCTACATACGTAGATTCCAGTGGCACAACTACAGGAATATTAAGATCAACAGACGGCGGCAATACTTGGGGCGCAGGTGCGGCCCTTCCAACAACTAGTCGATATCAAGATGTTGCATATGGCGGAGGCGATGGTTACGGAAAATGGGTAGTAATTTCAGGAACTGCATCAAATCCAAGTAACGCAGGCGCTTATTCAACAGACGATGGGTCAAGTTGGACAGCATTTACACTTCCAGCATCAAGTGCATGGTCAAAAGTTGTATGGGGAAGAGATAGATTTGTAGCAGTTACTAAAAAAACTGATAGTAGTCCGGCAGAAACAGCAGTTAGTTTTGATGGTATTACTTGGTCCCAAGGCGTTATGGAAGCAGGCGAATGGACTGGTATTGGATACGCACAAGGAACGTTCTGTGCAGTAAAAAGTGACACAGGTGCAGAATCAGATGTAATTGCATTTAGTAGAGACGGATTTAGTTGGAGAAATAAATTATTAACAGGTGGTGCTGAAACTAGAGCAGGCGTTATTGGTTCGAGTACAACGAGTGAATGGTGGGTTGTAACTAATAACGAAAGCAACGCAGATAAAATTACATACGGTACACAAGCATTATGTAGACCGATAGTAGGTAGTGGAAGAATTGGTACCTTTATTTTACACGAAACAGGAGCAGGATATACTTCAAGTCCGACAGTAACTGTTCATGATAATACAAATACTTTAGACGTAACAACTAATGCTGAAGTTGCTAACGGCGTATTGCCGCAACCAACAATGACTAATTTTGGTACAGGATATTTTAGATCTAAAGCATCAATTAATGTTAGTAGTAACGGCTATGCTGATATTGCACAAATTGCCGATGAACTAATTCTTGAAAATGTAAATCGATTACCAGGACCTGGTGATAATATTAGTATTAATGGCATTGAAGGAGTTACATATTTTGTTGTTAAAATTAAAGCACAATCAGGTGTACTTGGCGCCTTTAATTTAACATTGCAAATTAGTCCAAACTTAGGACGTAAGGAAGCACCAGAGCACGGTGAGACAGTTATTGTTAGACAACAGTATAGTCAGATTAGATTAACAGGACATGATTTCCTAGACATTGGTACAGGTAACTTTAGTAGCACAGCATATCCAGGACTTTATGTATTTGGTTATAATCCAGATGATAATGCTGAACCAAAACAATTTAACGAAATTAGTCAATATAATGGTGGTCGTGTGTTCTACACAAGTACTGACCAAGATGGTAACTTTAGAGTAGGTGAATTATTTGAAGTTGAACAGTCAACAGGAACAATTAGTATTAATGCTAGTTTCTTTGAACTAGACGGACTTGAAGAACTTAGACTAGGCGGCGTTGTACTTGGAGGTACAGGGGCTGTTGTTAGAGAGTTTAGCACAGATCCAACGTTTGCAGCCAACTCAAATAATATTGTTCCAACGCAACGAGCAATTGGCAAGTATGTGCAATCAAGAGTATCATCAGGTGGTTCAGATCTTAAAGTGAACAGATTAAATGCTGGTGATATTAGTTTTGAAGGTAATAGAATCTTCAAAGTACTAGGCGGAAGTATTGATGTACTACAGGTTGCAAATATACAAGGCAACGTAGAAGGTGATATGGCAGCACAAGCATACTTCCAGTCCGGAGCAATGGGTGGTGAAGGCGGACCAGGATTTGGCGATGATTAATAATAATGATAAATATACAGTATATACGGGTGGAGTAACCAATGGCAGAATTTAAATTAGGTAGAATCAGATTTATTTGGAAAGACGAATGGTCTGAAGCAACCACTTACTACAAAGATGATGTAGTAAGATATGGTGGTAAAACTTTTATGTGTGTAGTAGGACACATTTCACAAACTGACTTTATGTTGGATCTAAATGATTCTACAGCAAAGTGGCAACAGTTTGCAGATGGTCAGACTTGGAGAGGCGACTGGACTGCACAAACAGTTTATAAAATTAACGATATTGTAAAATACGGTGGACAACTATACATTGCTAACACCGGACATATTTCAGACGACGATGCCATTGGTGGTCTTGAAAGTAACTTAGGTGACGATAGTACATCAGCATTTTGGGACCTATTTGGAGAAGGATTTGATTACAAATCTGACTGGGCTATTAATACACGTTACAAAGTTAACGATATTGTTAAGTACGGTTCACGTGTTTATATTTGTACAGGGTACCATGTTAGTGCGCCAAATACTACATCAGGATTAGAATTAAATCAATCTAAGTGGGACATTATTAGTGATGGATTTGATTGGAAAACAGACTGGGCTATTAATACAAGATATAGAATTGGTGACTTAGTTAAATACGGCGGTCAAGTTTATTCGTGTAATACTGGACACACTTCATCTGCAACAACAGTTATTGGTCTTGAAGTAGATCAATCAAAATGGGATTACTTCCATAAAGGTATTGAATATTTAGGTGAATGGGCAAGTGCTTATAGATATAAAATTAACGATGTTGTAAAAGATTCCGGCGGCTTATGGATTTGTACAACTTATCATACATCGACAGTTGCACTAGATTTAAAAACAGATGAATCTAACTGGGCACAATTTATACCAGGATTAGAATTTGAAGATAGTTGGGGTCCTTATTCAGACTACCAACCAGGTGACATTGTAACATACGGTGGTTACACATATGTTTCTAAAACAAACAACACAGAAAAGAAACCAAGTGAACAGACAGCAGATTGGGATGTATTTGCAACAGGATTTAATCTTAGAGGTGTTTACGGCGACGACTCAGCAGGACAGGATTATCTAACTGGAGATGTTGTTACAGTTGGCGGATTTACTTACCTTGCTATTGCAACTTCAAACGGCGTTCGTCCACCTAATACAAGTTATTGGGAAAAATTAAATGAAGGCGTTGAATGGAATAGTGGCTGGACAACAGCGACATATTATGATTTAGGCGATGTTGTTTCACAGGGTGTTAACAGTTATATTGCAGTACAATCACATACTTCAAACAACGGAGTTAATGATCCGGCTACTGACACAGGCGGAAACTTTTGGAACTTCTTTAGTGGTGGTGCTGAATCAGGAAACTTAACAACTGCTGGTGACATTGTTTACTACGGTGGATCAGGCCCGGCACGTTTACCAGTTGGTAAACCAGGACAAGTATTAAAAGTTAATGATGCAGAAACTGCACCAGAATGGACATACTTTGGACAAGTTAATCACATTTGGTATGTTGATACAAATTCCGGTGTTGACGCTCCTGCTCCTGATAGAGGTATTACACTTGATAGACCATTTAAAACAATAAGGTTTGCTACTGAACAAATTGAAAATGGTGGAGTAAATCAACCAGATAGAATTTTAATTGAAGCAAACAGATCTTTCTTACAAGCAGAAGTTACAGAATGGATTGATTATCAAATTGCAAATGTTATTAGTCCGTTCAGTGGATCATTTAGTTATGATAAAGCAAAATGTGTGAGAGACACCGGCCAAATTATTGATGCAGTTGCATGGGATTTATCTCGTGGTGGTAATGTTAGATCACGTTTAACGGCATTGTCATATTTCCAACCAGGCGGATCAAGTTATATCGCAGGACAAACAGGACAAACTGTTGCGGCAATTAGTTACTTAGAAAGTATTATGCCAAACATCCTTGCAAAAACAGATCCAGCGGCAAACTACCAAGCACTAAACAGTGTTAGCACACCGATTACACAGCAAAAATTAACAGCATACACAGGAACACCGGGTACAACAACAACTATTAGTTCATTAATAGATATTACTACAAATGCAATTACAGCAGGAGTTATAACTGGCATACCATCAGAACTACATGCACAGAAAACAATATTTGTTAAAACTGGTACATACTTTGAAGTACTACCAATTATTGTTCCAGAAGATGTTGCTATTGTTGGTGATGAATTACGTTCAACAAGGATTTCTCCAGCATCAAGTATAACTAGTGCAGACGACACTCCAAAAAGTATTGCGGCACTTACACGAATTGAAGCAGTTGTTAGTAATATTGTACAAAACGTTGCTATTACAAAATCATCAGGCAACAGTGCAACACAAGTAACAACAAGACCAGCAGGTAATGCAAGTGCAGGTACAGCAACAGCAAACTTGTTTAGAGAAATTTACGATTATATCGATTGGGGTATTAACGGCGTAACAGGTGATAGTACACAACCTACTATGCGTGGATCAAATACTCCGGAAACTTCAACAGGATATACATATGCTGTAGAAGTATTAGAAGCAAACAAAGCATTTATTATTGCAGAAGTACATGCATTTATTGCAGTAACTTATTCAGGATATAGTTATTCATTAGCGGCTTGTGCAAGAGATGTTACAGCATATATTGATGCTGTAAAACATGACTTAATTTACTCAGGTAATTATAAATCATTACTATCGGCAAAATATTATGTACACTCGGTAGAAGGATGTTTATTAAAAAATATGTTCTTTGTACGTAACGGTACTGGTTTACGTAACTGTACACTTACAGGATTATCTGGAACATTAAGCGGGGCAAATACATATGGAACTAAGCGTCCAACAGCAGGTGCATACGTTTCACTAGATCCAGGTTGGGGTCCAGCACATACAAAGGCATGGATTACAAATAAATCTCCATATGTACAAAACGTAACAACATTTGGTACTGCATGTATTGGATTAAAGGTTGATGGTGATTTACACGCTGGCGGTAACGACAGTATTGTTGCTAACGACTTTACACAAATTTTAAGTGATGGTATTGGATATTGGGTTACAAACTTAGGTAGATCAGAACTTGTTTCTGTGTTTACATATTATAACCATATTGGTTACCTTGCAGAAGATGGCGGTAAGATTCGTGCTACAAACGGCAACAATTCATATGGAGACTTTGGATCAGTTGCTGAAGGTATTGACGAAACTGAAACTCCAGTTTTAGGTAAAGTTGATAACAGACAACTAGAAGCACAGGTTGCAAATGTAGTTACAGATGGTGCAAATGAAATTTTACAACTAGAATATTCAAATGCAGGTACAGGTTATACTACTGAAGCAACAAGTGCAATTATTACAACAGAAAATGTAAGCAATAATGATTCTGACAGAGTTGGCGGAACATACAAAGGCATTTCAGCAACATCAAGTGGTAGTGGTAGTGGTCAAGAATTTGATGTAGAAGTCAGCACAGTTGGTGGAGCAACTATTACAGTTATAAAAGGTGGTACTGGACATGTAATTGGTGATACCTTTACAATTGTTGACGGATTACTAGGTGCCGGCGGAGCAACAAGTGTAACATTTGACGTTGCAACAATTGGTGCGGCAACAAGATATACACTAAGTGGCGAAGGTTTTGGAGCGGCAGTTGATGCAATAACAGTTAGAAACGGCGGCGTAATGGAAGTACAACTTGAAGAAGATTCAAGTATATACGGCGGCGCTGGATTTGTTACTATTGCATCAAACTCACAAGCAGGTAATACAACACAAATTACACTAGCGGCGACTGATGTTAATCCAACTGGAACATATAACGGCATGTGCATTTATATTCTAAGTGGATTAGGTGCAGGGCAGTACGGTGTTATTAGTGCATATGATGCGTCAACTAAAATTGCAACTATTGTTAAAGAATCAGATGGATCATCAGGTTGGGAACATATTAAAGGTTCAGCAATTGCAAGTGTACTAGATGCTACGACAGCATATGATATTACTCCAAGAGTAATATTTACAGCACCGCCAAGTGGCATTACAGCAAGAGGAAGATGTAGAGTTGCTGATGAAAAAGTTGTAGAAGTAAAAATTATTGAACCGGGTAGCGGATATAGTGCGCCACCACAAATGGCATTAATTGATGCAAGTCACACTATTGAAGTTCCTCACACAGTTAGAATTGGTAACGGCGTATTAGGGCAACCTACTTATACAAGTAGAGGTACAGGCTTTATTACTGCGGCGGCTGATGTAATTGGTGACGGTTTTGGAGATATTAGACAACTTGGTACAAAAATTAGAGTTGATGAATTAAATAGTATTCCACAAAAAGGTGCTAACATAGAATTTGCAAGTTTACCTGATAGATGGTTTAAACTTGTTAGTATTACTAGTTTATTAGGAGCAGGACCATATAGTGCATTGCTTCAAGTTAGTCCTGCATTAAAAGCAGCCGAAAGACCACCACAGGATGATTTAATTACAATTCGTAGACGTTATTCGCAAGTGCGATTAACAGGACACGATTTCTTAGACATTGGTACAGGTAACTTTACTAATACTAATTATCCAGGAACACCGTTAGTAGATCCGGCTCCACAATACGAAACAAACGGTAACGGCGGTGGCAGAGTGTTCTACACAAGTACGGACCAAGATGGTAACTTTAGAGTTGGTGGATTGTTTAACGTTGAACAAGCAACAGGTATTGCTACACTAAACGTTGAAGCGTTTAATATTAGTGGTCTAAACGAACTACAACTTGGTAGTGTGGCACTTGGTGGTGCAGGAGCAGTTATTACTGAATTTAGTACTGACGGTACGTTTAGTGCTGATAGTGATAGTGTTGTTCCAACACAGAAAGCAATTAAAACTTACATTACAGCACAAATTGGTGGTGGTGTTGCTACACTTAACGTTAACAGTGTAACAGCAGGTACAGTTGAAATTACTGCAAATACAATATCAACAACAGACGGCGGTAGGATAAATATACTTAACGCAGTCAACTTTAAAGGTGGAATTGATGGTGCTCCTGTAGCATTAAGCATGTTCCTAAATAATTAACGGAGAGAGAAATGGCAACAGGAAGATTAGGCGCAAGCGATTTGAGCAGTGGAGCACTTACATCAGTGTATACTACTCCTACAGATACGTATGCGGTTGCAAGTGTTAACTTGTGTAATAGAGGAAACCAAGCAACGTCAATTAGAATTGCTGTTGCAGACCTGGCTACACCAACGGCAGGTGAGTATATTGAGTATGATACAGAAGTATTATCAAAAGGTGTACTTGAAAGAACTGGTATAGTTTTAGCCGCAGGTCAAATAATTGTATGTTATGCTTCAGGGCCTAACATTTCAGCAGTCGCTATGGGCATCGAAACGTCTACAGCATAAATACATAGGAGAAGGAAAAACCATGGGAAGATATATAACAACAACTGGTACTGCTGGTGTTACTACTAGAGAAATTAGTACAACATTCAGTGCCACGGTAAATGATAGGGTTTTGGCAAATACTGCCAGTTCAGCATATACTATTACACTGCCAGTAAATAGTTCATTATTAGTAAATGACACAATACAAATTATTGACATTTCAAACAATGCGGCAAGCAACAACTTAACACTCGCTAGAAATAGTAGTTTAATTAATGGATCAGCAGAAAACTTAACGATTGACGTTAGTGGTGCGATTGTAACATTAATTTACACAGGTTCTACGTACGGTTGGGTAGTTGGCTCAGTATAATAGGGGAAACAAATGGCATCATTAGAAGCATTAATTAAAGCAAAACTACCCGCATCGTCAGAAGAGAATTTAGAATCGGGAAGAATTTATAGTTTTTCTGAAGGTAATACGTATACAAAAGCGTGTAACTGCTGGTGCTGGTGTCCTACAACCACAGGCTCGGCTGTTATAGAAGTTTGGGGAGCAGGTGGCTCAGGCGCAAAGATGTGTTGCTGTGGTAACGGATTACCTGGTAACTCAGGAGCGTATTCAAAAACAACAAAAGCAATGACTGCATCGGATTACATGTACGGTTGTACAGGGTTTGCATGTGGTAACTCAGACGCACTATGTTTTAGAGGTTGCTCAGAACCAACAATGGTTTGTATGGTTGCGGCGGCTGGAAACAGTTGTATGTGTGCTAGAGGCGGCAAAGGTGGCGTAAGTTACTGTTCAACAGGCACAAGTATGTATTGTTGCTTTACAAGCGGCGGTTTTTGTTCAACAAACACAGGACCAAACTGCGGTACAGTTTGTAACCAATGTTCAGGACAATGGGACGCTATTGCATATGGTGGAGATGTAAACAGATGCGGAAATATTTCATGTATGGGCTTTCATGGTTGTCGCCCTTCATGTGTATGTTTATTTAGAGGCATGGTAGCATTTCCTCCAGGAATGATTGCAGAGTGCGGTGGAGTTGTACAGTACGGTATGTCAGATGACTCAGCACACTCACGTTGGTCAGGCATGGGACAATTTGAAGCACAGGCTATGATTAATGGCGCTGGTAAATCACCAGGACAAGGATTAACATGGAAAGCATGTTACCAAGGTGATACAAGTTGTGGTTGCTACAATGCTAACGGTTGTCAAAGTACTTTACCATATGGCGTAGGCGGTCCAGGACCTCAACCTTGCCCAGGTGTGCGTGATCACGCAACACGCGGTGGTATGGGTGCAATTAGAATTAAGTTTATAGAAAGTTAAGGAACAGGAGCAAACATGGCAGGATTAAAAGCACTATTAGCAAGTCGAAGTACGCCCGCACAAGAAGATAACCTTGAAAAAGGTAAGATTTGGGCATATTCCAACGTTGCTACATACTCGACCTACCCAGGTTGCTTTTGTTGGATATCACCAGGTACTGGTAAAGCCGAAATTGAAGTAATTGGTGCGGGAGGCAGTGCATCTAGAATGTGCTGTTGTTCAGCAACAATTTCAGGTAACTCAGGTGCATACGCAAAGAAAATAATTGATGTAGGCGCAAACTGTTGGATATGTGGAGCGGCAGGTAAGAGTTGTCGTAATGCAAGCACATTATGTCACAGAGGTTGTTCAGAACCAGGTATGCTTTGTTGGCAAGGTAACAGTGGATCAAATGGTTGCATGTGTGCTCAAGGTGGATGGAGTGGCGCTAGTTGGTGTACAACTGGTACAGCACGTTGGTGTTGTTTTGCCGCTAACAACTGGTGTAAATCACAATATTCAAGTTATTGCGGCATTATTTGTAATGCTTGTACTAATAGTTGGAAAAACGTAGCATACGGTGGCGATACAAACAGAGATGGTGTAAAAAGTTGTGTTACATATTGGCACTGCTATCCAAACTGTAACTGTTCAACTATTCACCATACTGCATTACCAGCAGGCATGTTTAGTGAATGTGGCGGCGTAGCATCATACAGTTTAGATGATGATAACGGTCACGGACGTTGGTCTGGACAATCATTAAATGGTTACCAGAGTGCATTAAACGGAATGTCAAGAATGCCAGGAGGCGGTACATACTGGTCACAATGTTGGAACGGTGTTCGAGCATGTGGTTGTTATGATACTCAAGGTTGTTCGATGTTTGTACCACATGGTTCAGGTGGTCCGGCGGCAACACCGTGTTCAGGCGTTAGAGATAATGGTTGGGCAGGCGGAGACGCACTAATTAGAATCAAATACATAGAAAGTTAATGAATGTTAACTAAATATAAACAGAGTTAATGGAGATATAGAAATGAACAAAACTTTTACAGTAACCTATGCAGATGAGCCGTATAAAACGGCCACTACAAAAGGTCTTACGTTTGAATGTACGTATACAGGTCCGAGATGGATCTTAGGTCAAGTTGATAGAGACGACGACCAAGTTAGAGAAGCAGGACGCAGTGATTCGTCAGCAACAGATGGCGCAATTGACCCAGCAGGGTTTGAGCCAGATATGTATGACTACATTATACTAGACGCGGCAGAAAGTGATGCAATGGCATGGAGATGTGCATACATGACTGACGAATATACGCATCCAGATGTAGACGACTATAGTGAAGTAATTTCACCAGCAACCGGTGCAGATTATACATGGGAACATGTATATGAAGGTACAACAGGTATGCTTGCACACATTTACATGGCTGATAGTTTACTATACAATCATGAAACTGAAACATGGACTGACATGATTCTACGTACTCACAATAATACACGTGAAACAACGTTAGGAACATGGGCAAATTCTGCGGCTGGTATCAGACGTGCTATTTCAAGTGCTGGTGATGCACACAACAATCTTACTGACGCAGAGAAAGCAACATTAGCATCTCATGCTACATGGTTAGAATCAATCCCAGTAGAATATGAAGGCATCAATCACTGGAAAATTGAATATCCAGATGCAGTAATGCCTAGTTATATTGATCCAGACGATGTAGTATAACTACTAAATTTTCTATATCCAATCTTAATCGGATTCGCCAGTTTTTATTATAATTACTAGTGAGTCCGATTTTTTTATGGAGAAAATAATAGATGACACAACGAAGTAAAGCATTTTTTTTAAACGGCGGCGCAGGGCGTATGCTATGTTCAATCCCTGCACTTGAATTATATGAACAAGAGTCGGGTGATACAGAGTTTGTAATTGTTTGTGAAGGTGGAACTGATATGTTCAAAGGCCATCCTAAATTACATAAACGTGCATACGATCCTTGGCACAAAAATTTATTTGATGATGTTATTAAACATAGGCAAGTAATAAATCCAGAACCATATCAAGTATGGGAATACTATAATCAAGAATGTAGTTTATCACAAGCATTTGATATTTTACTTAATAATAAAGGTATAAGAGAATTAGAAAAACCTTTTGTTAATTTAAGTAAAGACGAATTGCTAGTTGGTCGCAAATTAGTCAACGAAGTAAAAGAAAAAATTAAAAAAGATAAAGTTTTAGTTATTCAGCCATTTGGTCGAGGAATTGAAATAATGGACGACACCCCAATAGATGTTACTGCTCGTAGTTTTGAATTTAAAGATTTGAAACAAATGATTAAAAAACTAGAAAAAGATTATGCTATTATAATGATGAGCGAAATGAAAATGGAACTTAAAGGCGAAGGATTAAAAAACGAAGTAGCAATGCCCGAAGGTCTTTCACTACGTCAATGGGCTGGTATGATTAAATTTTGCGATCATTTCTTAGGTTGCGATAGTGTAGGACAACACTTAGCATATGCTGTAGGAACACCTACAACAGCCGTAATTGGCGCAACGTTTCCAATAAACGTAAGTTACCCAGATGCGGAAGGCATTAATATTATTGATCTAGGTATGAATGATAGACTATACGATCCTATTAGAATTACACAAGACGAGACTGTTAATCGGCACAACGAAAAACTTATGCAGATGGATGAAGCAATACAAGACTACATTATTAGTGTAGTTAAAGGCGAGCATAATCCTCAAGAAGATAAAGATCTGTCAAAATAATGAAACGACTATTTGTATTAGGATGCAGTTTTAGTAATTATGCTTGGCCTACGTGGGCAGACATATTAGGCCAAGAATTTGACATATTTGAAAACTGGGCATTTCCGGGCCTAGGTAATAGAGCAATAGCAGAACGTGTTGCTGAAATACATGCAAACAATCATCTAACTAAAGACGACACAGTTATTATACAATGGACTAGTCATTTAAGACATGACTGGCATGCTACTGACCACCGACATCAAGAGAATGCTGGCTGGAAAACATCAGGTAGTTTGTTTAATTACATTAATGCAGAAATATTTGATGAAAAATGGATTAAAACTTTCTGGTCTGAAAATAGTTATATGATGCATACATACAATAATATATTGCTAACTCAAAACTTTCTTAACGGAGTAGGGTGTAATTGGCGTATGACAAGTATGGGATATATTAACAAAATGAATAGTGATTATCCTACTACTAGCCATGGTGAAAAGACTAATGAAATTGATGCTATGGTTGATATTCCAACACTAAGCATATATAAAAAAATATTTGATGACAAAAGTAAATGGATTAAACCGATTGGAACATTTGCATGGAATCACAAAACAAAACCGTATAAATTTAAATCTATGCAAGATAAAGCAGTGTTTTCAATAGACAGGCATCCTACAACATACCAACATAGTGAGTGGCTTAAAACTTACCTGTTGCCTAGTTTAGGTATAAGCCAAAAACAAACAAAAAAAGCAAAACATTGGATAGATACTATTAACAGAATATACGATAACAGTCATAGAGATTTTGACTTGTTTTGTGAAAATATAGATAAAGAAATAAGTGATCGTAATAACCATTACAGAGGATTTTAAATTATGAGTAGACCAGTATGGATTGCAGGTATAGCAAGAGGACATAACGCAGGTGTATGTTTATTAAAAGACGGCGAAGTTGTATTTGCTATTGAAGAAGAACGTTTAAGTAGACAAAAATATGACGGTGGTCCGTTTGCAAGTATGGTTAAAATACTTGATTACACAGATAAATTAGATTACCTTGTAGTTGCTCATACACAGAAATTAGAAGAAACAGCAGGCAAGGTTGACTATAGTGGTGATGATGTATATACTGGACTTGCACGTAAACTTGGATTAATTGATAAAAAATCAAACTCGCATACATACGAACATCCTCAAGTAATCGATCTTGCATTTATGCATCATAAATTACATAGTGCTTGTGCATTTTATCGTTCGGGATTTGATAGTGCTGTTAGTGTTATTGTTGATGGTGCCGGAACTTTTATTCCAATTGGAGTAAACAACGAACAAGTAATGAGTTGGGAAGTAGAAAGTATTATTGATTGTGAATATCCAGCAACGTTTAATACATTACATAAGGTATACGGAACACGAGATCCAATTCAGGGCGGCATTGTACAAATGGATAGTACACAATTTGGCGAAACCGGACGTAAGCACTCAGCCGTTGTAAGTGATAGGGCAGGCATTGTAAAAGCATACGAAGCCGCTACTATGTACTGTGGTTGGTCTAGTATTGAAGCAGGAAAAACTATGGGATTATTCCCATATGGCAACCCAAACGAAAAATTTCCAAAACTATTTGACGACACGACAGATTATCCATTAACAAATAGAAATATTGTTGTACCAAATTATCCTAATGGTGCATTGATTAATGCTGGTTTATATAATGAACTTGGAGAACTTCCAAGTGGTGAAGATGCTGATATTACACTTTTACAAAGCAGACGTGACATAGCATATGCAGTACAAACTGAAACACAAGAACAAGTAACAGATCTTATTAGAAATGCTGTAGAATTATCAGGTAATAAAAAAGTTGTAATTAGTGGCGGTTATGGACTTAACTGTGTTGCTAACTATCATTATTTAGAAGCATTAAAAGATGATGGTATTGAAATTTATGTTGAACCAGTAAGCAACGATGCAGGCACAGCAATGGGCGCGGCAATGATGTTTTGGTACGGTTTAGAAGATGAAACTGAAAAACGTCAAACTCAAACATTATACTTAGGACCAGATAACAACTATACTAATAATGATATTAGCACCATTACTAGTAAAGAAGAAGTTGAAATAACAGATGCTACGCATGATGATGTAGTAGATTTAATTACTAATAAAAATATTGTTACAATATTCCAAGGACGTTCTGAAAACGGTCCACGTGCATTAGGTAATAGAAGTGTATTATACGATCCTACTGATCCCAATGGTAAAGATCATGTTAATGCTGTAAAACATCGCGAATACTTTAGACCATTTGCAGGCAGTATATTACAAGATGACGTACATGAATGGTTTGACTTACGCGGTATGGAAGATAGCCCGCACATGATGTATGCTGTAAATTGTAAGCCAGGCATTGCAGAAAAGATTCCTGCTATTATTCATATTGACGGTACTTGTAGAATCCAAACAGTTACCCGGGAACAGAATCCTCATTACTACGATTTAATTAAAGCATTTAAAGAAAAGACAGGATGTCCTATTATCTTTAATACTAGTTTTAATTTAGGCGGAGAACCATTAGTAGAAACTCTAGAAGATGCTATTTGGACATTAAAACAAAGTGAAATTGAATATTTGTACTTGCCGGAGTTTAGTAAATTAATTACTGTCAAAAACGGGTAGTCACATTTCTTCAAACTCCGATAAATAGTATAAAGCGAGTTTGAAATGGATATAACAAAATACTTTAAAAAAGGTCTAAGAGGTACTATACTTCTTGCTAACAGTCATTTTTCCTATGGTAGTACATGGAAGGCTGTAGAAACTTCATTGCCATTAGATAAATGGTATCAAGGAGATTTCTCCAGTGCTGAGTATACTATCAATATTGAACTAGGCAAAGATAAAAAAGAAATTATAAAATGTTTATTAACTGCTTCACCTAATGAAGCAAGCGTAGTAGTGTATGGTCGAGCAAGCACTACTACTGATTTAGTCAATGTAACTGCACAAGTTACTAACTCTTTTGTTGAACTAGTATTAACTCCAAAAACAGATGCTACTAAGGGGTGTAAAGCATCGTTTAGTGCTACGTATTTTAAGAGTCATACCTAAATCATTGTTAGATAAATATATAAAACTGGAGTGCTAAAGTGGCCGTAGAAGAACGTCAATTTGAATCAGAATTTGGATTTAAGAGTCCGGGTTTTACAGTAGACAAGTTAGGTAATATTACCGCAACGTCTATTAATGCTGCCGGAGCAGGTGGAACTGGTGGCGGCGCTGCCGGCGACTTTACAGTAACCCAAGTAGGCGGAAACTTTAGAGTAGCAAGTGATTCTGTTATTGTAGGTACTGGAAATAATCCAACACTTGCATTTCAAAGAGGACAAGAATATTCCTTTACACTAACTATGTCGGGTTCACCAATATCGTTTAACTTATTAGACTCAACTGGACTTGTAAAGTATAGTACAGGTATTACTCATCAAGCAGATGACGGTACAACGACAACAGGAGCCGCGGCACAAGGTAATACTACAGGCAAAGTAGTTTTTGCTGTGCCAGCAGATGCTCCAGACACGTTGTATTATGGTAACTCAGTTGGTTCTGTTAGGGGCATAATTAATGTTAGCAATGCAATAGCAGTTGATGCTACTTTTGCAGATTTAACATCAACTGGAACATCAGCATTACAAGCACTTACAGCAACAGCATTAACATTAAACGGCAATGGCACAGTTACTGGTGATCTTACTGTTGAAGGTAAATTAATCGGAGACTCGTTAAGTGTTAATGGATTAGGAGTTGCTGAATTTAATGCAGGAACTAATATTGTTTTACGTGCAGGAAATAAAATAGATTTCATTATTAACGATACTATACTAGGCACAGTTGATTCATCTGGGTCGTCAGTAGGGGTAGTTAATACAATAATAAACAACACATCAATTGGAGCAACAACTGCATCAACTGGTGCATTTACATCCGGAACCATTGCCGCGCAACCGACTACAGCAAATGGCATAAGTAATAAGAAGTATGTAGATAACACATCAACAGCATTAGCGATTGCACTTGGGGTATAATTAATGGCAAAGAAGAAAATTGGTAATTATAAGTTTAAACCTGGTATAGGATATGCGGAAAATTTATTTCCAAATGCTTATGCACTTTTAAACACAAATAGAGCATTTATCCAAGCAGAAACAGGACAGTTTATCAACGAACGTGTAAGCGATGCTACGGCATTTCAAGCAGATTTAATATCACTAGTTGAAGATTTAAAACAAGAAATAGTTTTAGGAACAACTGCTACTCAGCGTTTATGGGGACAAATTGAATTTACTAAAGGTGTTACACAAAAACTAACACGTAAAAAAACTTTACAAAGATTAAAAACAGGACTAGCGGCACTTGGTAATGTTAATGGTACTTACCAAACAAACATGGAAAATGCTATTGATGGTCTTATTAATATAGCAGACAATGGAATTTCTAGTGCAACAGCATTAGTAACAGCAGAACGTACTGCTGAACCTGAAACAAATATAGGATTTTCTGTTACAAGAATAAAAAATAATAGAGCGTTTATGATTGCTGAAATAAAAGCATTTATGGATGTAGACACCCCGTCAAATACTGTTACTACTGCAACACATTTTGAAACAAACATAGGATTATTACTTGATTGTATTTGTCAAGATATTTCTACAACAGCAAATAACTTAGTAAAAACAATCAACGAAGAAATTTTTGTAATTACAACTCCGGCAGATAGATCATTAATCGGCGACGGTATGACTAGACTTGGAACTGTAATTAAACAAGTTATTGAAGGTGATTCTGTTGTACGTAGTACAGGAAATACACTAACACAAAATACTACAGGAACCAGTGGAAATACAGTATTAGGCGATAGAAGTAAAACACATATCTTAAATACGCAAACAGTTATTGCAAACGGAACTGTAGCAAGTTTACCAACAGCAGTATATCCTAATTATAGTGACGAACCTTCAGCAGGTAACGCGGCGGCTACTGATTTAGAAAATAACAAAACTGTTGTAGCAACAAATATAAATGCATTTTATAATTACACTTTTAATCAATCAAAGTGTGAAAGAGATACAGGACTTATTTTAAATGCTTATAAGTTTGATTTGCGCTATGGCGGTAATTTCAAAACTTACGATTACGCAAGCAAATATTGGGAAGGAGATGTTGCACAAGTTGATGGAACACGATATCCTGAAATAGATACACATACTTGGGTAACAGCATTAATTAAAGATTACATTTTTAATAAAACATCATATCCTGCAGAACAATCTGGAACAGTGCAGTTGGTTGCTGGCACTGATGCTGAAACTGGTGCAGACACTGTTATTAGTACATTAGGAACTTTATTAACTGACACTATTGCAGGTGGTCTGAGTGCAAGACCTGCGTTCCAAGACACTGGTGCAGGCTATATTAAATTTCCAGGAAATTATGACTCAAGTGATATATTATTAATTACAAATACTTCTGAGAACATAGTAGTGTATTCATTTAATGATGCAGACAGCGGTGGCTTTACAGAATTATCAAATCAGTTTAAATCAACTAATGGTGTTGTATACGATAAAGACGAAGATTTTCCAAAATATTTACAAACAACCGATGCTATAACAAAAATTTATCTTAATAAAAATACGTCAACAATGTTGGGTGATGATAAATTACAGATTTATGTAGATACAGATGAGTTAATTGTTAGACCATACGAATTTGGAACAGATGCAATTGAACGCCAGCGTACTGCTGAACCAATGTCAATGCTTGACGCTGACTTTGAATACGGATTACAACCTACGAAATGGAGTGCTATTGCAACCATGCGTGGATATCCAAGTGTGTACGAAATACCTGGAACTGAAACTAGTGTTATAACAGTGGTATCAGATAGTAGTGCAGGCACAGAAGGAGTTGGTAGTTCATTAATAACAGTAACTACAGCAGGTGCTCATGGATTTGCACTAGGCGATGCTATTACTATTAAAAGTTTAAAACAAGATATACAGGGATATAGTAGAGCAGAAGGTGCGTTTATTATTATTTCAGTACCTAATGCAATTAGTTTCCAATATTATGCAAAAGCAAAAGTTGGAGTAAGTGGCAATGTTAACATTCAAGCAGAAGCAACCCAATTAAGACAAGCAGGATTTTATACTGGTGCTAGTATTGGTGTTCCTTCATTTAGTATTGAAAGCAATGGTAGTAGTGGTGTAATTCGTCCATCATTAATAGTTGATAGTGGAGATGACGTTATTCCGTTTACTGTGCAATCCGGCGGTGCTCCTGAAATTGGTGCTCCGATGAGCGCATCCTCAGGCATTGCGTTAGGTACACAGGTAACTGGTAAAGTTGGCACAGGCGGCATTTCAGTAACCCCAGTAGTTACTGCTGATTACGGTCCAGGCACAACAGATATTGATGTACAGAGTGCTACAGGCATTCAACAAAATATGGCGGCAGATAAAGGCGACGGTACTTTAACACTTGTTAATACTGTTGTAGGTAATACAATTACTTTTAGTGATGCTACTACTGGTGATATTAAAGGTAACTTAGTATCATATACAGGAATTGAAGGACAAAACGTTGTTAGTTTAGGTTTTGGTGCTTCTCTTAGTATTAGTAGAGCAAGCGGCAATTATGCACTTGTTGAAATTGTAAACTCAGGTCAAGATTATCAAGCAAATGATGTATTAGAAATACAAGGTGAATTTTTAGGAGGCGTTACTCCTACAAACGATTTAACAATTACAGTTAACAGTGTTGATACTGGCGGAGAAATTTTAACTTTAACATTAGCAGGTAGTGCATTTGACGGTACTGGAAACTTTGGTAACGTTAACGGTACCTATTTAAATGGTAATGGTAATGGCGGCCTTTGGAACGTAGCATATAGTGGTGGAGTATTTACTAGTACTACATTAACTGATCCAAGTTATCCTGCACAATCAGGCACAACATCAGGCGGTACTGGTACCGGCGTACTGTTAGATTTTACAATTACTAACAATTCATATGCAGTTACTATTGATCCATCAGATGCAGGTGTAACAGGTTATAGTGTTAATGATCTTATTGAAGTTGCTGGTACTTCGTTAGGTGGTACTGCTCCAAATAATGACGCACAAGTTACAATCACAGCAGTAGATAGTAATGGATATCCGACTGCGGCAAGTGTAACAGGTAACGGTGGAAACGCATTAAATAATTATACTAACGTAACGTTTACTACAAACAATTCGGGTATTGGTGCAGGCTTAAACATAAACACTAATGGTGCTGTATACGATGGAACATTTACTGTTCAAGGTACAGGCTTTGCAGGCGGTGATACAGTTACCGTATTAGGAACACAAGTAGGCGGTAATACGCCAGCAAACGATATTACTATTACTATTGACACTGTTGATACAGGTGGTGAAATTTTAACATTCACTGTAGCAGGTACAGCCGTTAATGTACATTCATATGTTGGTATTGCAAACGGAGTAAATTTAATAGGTTCTGGAGCAGCCTTTGATATTGTAATTAACGATCTTGCTCAAACGTATAGTGTTACTGTTGCAACTCCTGGTAACAACTATGCACCAAATCAAACTATTGTACTTCAAGGTACAAATATTGGCGGCGTAACGCCAGACAATGATTTAACATTAACAATTACAGATGTTTCTAATGATTCAACTCTTACAGCAGGCGGAATATTAACTGTAAATGCTGTAGGTACAGCAGTTAAAGCAACCGCAGGATATGCTGTTGCAGATAGATTAAAAATTAACGGTAGTAACTTCTCAGGAGGCGCAGACGTTACTAACGATGCAATTATTGAAATTACAGCAGTCGACGCAGACGGAGGCATTACTACATATTCAACTACTGGTACAGCACCAGACGGCAATCAAACATATAACGAAGTTTCAGGTACAGCAAGTGCTAGTGGTACAAGTGCTACATTTGATATTACTCGAACAGGCACAACTTATACAGCAGTAGTAAATAATGCAGGTGCTAACTTTACTACTAGTGAAACTATTACAATTTTAGGTACAGCGTTAGGCGGCGGAACAACAGCAAACGATTGTACAATTACTGTAGATAGTGTAGACGGCAGTGGAACAATTTTAACATTAACAGCAACAGGTACTGCGTTTAATGGAGGATCATTAAGTGATCAATCAGCAGGCTCAATAACTGGTAGTGGTTCTACTTTTAACATAGCAATCGCAGGCGGTACTTATACAGCGACAGTTGCACAAGCAGGACAAGATTACTACACAGGACAAAAGTTTAATGTACTAGGTAATGTGGTAGCAGGCGCTACACCAACAAACGATTTAGCAATTACAATTTCAGGAGTAAATGCTCAAGGTGGTATTACAGCAGTTACGCAATCAGGTACAGCACCAACAGACGTTGGTAGTTTTCCAAATGTTACAGCAAATACAGCAGGCGCTTCGGGTAATGGATTAAGTTTAGACGTTGTTAGAGATGGTACATCTGGAGATAGTTCAGTAGGTACATATAGTATTTCTCTTAACAATGCAGGAAGTGGTTATAATCCAGCAGACAAAGTGAAATTTGATGCAGAATCATTAGGCGGACAAGCAGGCGTTCATGATATTGAAGTGTTAGTTGAATCTATTGATAGTGCTGGAGGAGTATTAACATTTACATCCACAGGTGATGCTTTTGCAGGAACATCGTTCGACTTATATAGTACAGTTACAATTGATACTCCGACTACTGCACAACTTGCAACATCATTAGATATTTCGTTTAGTGCATTGGCTACATTAAGAATTAACTTTGATTCAGCGCACGGACTTGTTCCAGGTGATACATTCATTACAACAGTTGACTCTAGTGATGGTACTAACAATCATGATTTAGCGGCGGGCTCGTTTATTGCAACTTCAATTCCAAGTACAACATCACTTACATTTACTGCTAGAGCGGCAGGTGCAATTGATGCCGCTTCTGATAACATTAATGGTACAGTGTATCCAAGACCAGATAGTTTCTTTGTTCATAGACCGTTTGACGGTGGTGTACAATTAGGCACAGGCGGTCCACAACATGGCGCACAAGCAATACGTCAAAGTAAAAAGTATATTCGTTACCAATCAGGTAAGGGTATTATGTATACAACTGGTGCATTGTTTGCTCCAAGTTACGATCTACGTTCATGTACATCAACTGGCATCGAAATTGGTTCAACTATTACAGTAACACTTGATGATAATGATCATGGATTACAAATTGGCGCTCAAATTAGATTAATTGGTATTGAAACTGTAGGATACAACGGCACGTACCTTGTGAATGATGTAATAGACGAGCGTACATATGAAGTTATATCAAATAATAGATTAGGGGCTACATCAGCAATATTAAGTTTTGGCGCACAAATGTCAACAGACAAGTGGCACGGAGCAACTGTACGTTCAGGAGTGTTTGACGACCAGAACGGTATTTATTGGGAGTATGACGGTGTTAATCTACAATGTTGTCAGCGTACTTCAACTAAGCAAATTTCAGGCACAGCAGGAATTTTGCCTGATAATAACACAGTGACGGGTGAAAATACAAGATTTAGAGATCAACTTAAAGCAGGCGATAGAATTGTTATTAGAGGAATGACACATGTTATTAGCCATGTTGCAACACAAACATCAATGACAGTAACTCCAGACTATCGAGGAGTAAATGCCGCAATTGGTACTAAAGTATGTTTAGTTTCTGATAAAAAAGTTAGACAGCAAGACTGGAATGTAGATAGAATGGACGGAACTGGTCCTAGTGGATATAACTTTGAACCTTCTAAGATGCAGATGATTGGTATTGAATATTCATGGTACGGTGCTGGTTTTATTGACTTTATGGTACGTGGTGCAAATGGTGATTTTGTATACGGACACAGAATGCGTAACTCAAACATTAATACAGAAGCATATATGCGTTCAGGAAACTTACCTGTACGTTATGAAATTACAAATGAAGGTCAAAATAGTAAATTAGCCGTTCTTTGTGATGCGTCACAAACAACTATTCAAATAGAAACTGTTGAATTCTTTCCAGATGCAGGAACAGTTTACATTGATAATGAATTAATTAGTTATACAGGAACAGACTCAACAACTAATAGCCTTACAGGCTGTACGAGACAGGCAACACTTACAAACTTCCAAGCAGGTGCGGCAAGAACATATACAGCAGGAACAAATGCGGCACATGATGCACGTACTGGTGTTATTTTAATTAGTAATACATGTACACCGCTTATATCACACTGGGGTAGTGCGTTTATTACAGACGGCGGATTTGATGAAGACCGTGGTTATATTTTCTCATACACAGAACAAGCACTAACAGTTACTAATGTAAGACAAACAGCATTTATGATTAGACTAGCACCAAGTGTTTCAAATGCTATTATTGGTGACTTAGGAGATAGAGAACTACTAAACAGAGCGCAGTTACTACTAAGTTCACTAGAAGTTACATCAGAAAATAATGCAACAGGCGCTATTGTTATTGAAGGAATTTTAAATCCACAAAACTATCCTAGTAACCCAGCGTTAATTAGTTGGACAGGACTAAGTGGACTTGCCCAAGGTGGACAACCAAGTTTCGCACAGATTGCGTCAGGTGGTGGTATTACATGGTCAACTGGTGCATCGACTACTACAACAAATATTACTGCTCAAGCAGGAGTTAATGCTGTACTTAATGCAGGACAATATAGATCAAGAAACGGTAGTAGATATTTGTATGTAAGTGGTACTGATTTTAGAGCAACATTTGGTAGTGATAGTTTAAATCCAGTATTAGGTAAAGCGGTTACTGGTACTAATATTAGATCAAATACTAGAGTTGACGGTGGATTTATATCTGCTAGTTCAAACTATGGTTACTTGTATCTATCACAAACACTAAGTGGTAATATTAATGGTAACGTGTCTGATGCGGCTACTATTACATCACATGGTGCTTTAACTGATGCTAACTTTGCATACGTCCAAAAAGCAAGTTGGGAAGCAAGTGGCGGTAGAGATGGTACAGCAGTAGCATCTTCAAGTTCGGCACCAACTTGGCCTGCTAACACAGTTATTAACAAAATTACATTAATTGACTTTGCTGGCACAGAGTATTACGAAGTTGAATTTAACAATGCGGCAAGTGGAAGTTTAGCGGCTGGTAGTGGTACTATTACACTTGAATTTAGTTCACCTCCATATGGACAACCAGGCGAAACAGTATTATCATTTATTGCACAGCCGGGCGAACGTGCTGATTTAGATCTAAGTCAATTGAAAGAACTTACAAATACTACACTAGGTGGTAGAGGTACATTCCCAAATGGTCCAGATGTATTAGCGATTAACGTGTTTAAGACAACAGGTACAGATGTTAATGCCAACATTATTCTACGTTGGTCAGAGGCTCAAGCGTAAAGGTTATAGTTTACAATACAGCGAGGGTTGTCAGTTGGGAACCCTCCAGCATGTAATGTACTACCATCAAATAAAACAATTCGACCTTTCTTAGGTGTAACTCGTTGTAATTCTTTATCACCTTCAAAGAATATAGTATCACCGTCACTATCATTCACATAGTAAATTAACCCCAAATGTTGTTCGGGACGATCAGTGTGTGGTTGATAATGATCTAGGTTTGTTTTGTGTGGAACTGTTATAAAAAGTCTTGCGGCAATGATATCTATTAAATTAATATCAAGTGCCGAGCAAACAATTTGTGGTACTTTACTAAAGTTTCCATAGTGATCGGTTAGTTTAGTACTGCTCTTAAGAACATGTTCAAAACTAACAGGCATTGAACCGTTTTCAGAAGCAGTAGGTTCGTATTTGCATACTAATGGCAACATTGCATTAACCATAGTCTTACCAAATACTAATGTATGATAATAGTCTTGCAAGCCTAAAGGAACAAGATTATCTTCTACAATTATCATTAATGTGCAGTTTCTAAGTAGTCCACAAAAGCGGCTAAGTTATCAAACACTAAGCATTTCTTTTTAATATCACGATAAGCAAAACGCTTCATTACTAATTCTTCAGTTTCTTTACCATGTCCTGTACGTATAATTACTGGAATGGCACCAACCTTCATAGCCGATTTTAAATCACGTAACCGATCACCTGCGTAATAACCTTTGTTAAATTTTACATGGGTAACTTCTTTTTCGCAACGTTTAAACATACCTGCATTTGGCTTTGCGTACATATCATCTTTACGACTACTAGAACTATAATATAATGCGTCAATACTCGGGCATCCTGCCTCGCCTAGTTGTTCAAACATGTGTGTATGTACCTTTTCAACATCTTCCTCAGTATAGATGCCTTTTTCGATGCCGCCTTGATTAGTAATAATAACAATTTTATGTCCGAGTCTGCGTAGTTTTACTATTGCTTCTAGACTTCCATCTTCAAATTCCCAGTCTTCAACTTTGTAAACATAATCTCCTGTGTCTACATTTATAACACCGTCTCTGTCTAACCCTACTACACACTTAGGTGCAATATAACCTGGCTTATAAAAGTCAATGTTAACATCGTCGCTCCATACAATTTTTGGATTACCCATTGGTTACTTTTCCCTTCAATTCCTCTAGTAGTCCTGCTTGACTATCACCTGGAATGAGTCTATAATTATCCTCAACACTATCAGTAGTACTTACTTCAGTAATGCTACTATTATCTTCAAGTGCTTCAAGTTGATGTGGCATCAACGGCTTATTGCGCCAAGTACTACCTTGGAGGAGTGTTTGACTAAACAACGTTGCTGTCTTAGTATCAATCCATCTTACGACAAAACTACCTTCATTTACGAACCATGATTCGTCTTTTTCTTTATGGAAATGCATACTAAACTTATTACCTTTTTTAGTAAATACCATCATCTTACCACAATAAAGATCATTAGTTGCCCAAATTAATTCAAAGCCCCATCCTTTATCTACTTTACCTTCTAGTCGTTCCATTCGTTAATCTCCAATTGTTTTACGTTGTCATAACCAAAATTTCCAAACGCAAAGAAATTTGATGCAAGGCTATATCTATCTTGATCGCTTGTGTTAGGCTCTACACTATGCTCTACATTACTAGGAAACATTATTAACATATCCTCTTCTACATCAAATGGCCAACCTGTTGCGGCTACTGGAGTAAAATTTTCTACTGGAATGTCAACTGCTTCACTAAACACATTATCATAGTGTTTACGTTTGTGCATAATTATACGACCGCAATCGCTAGGTGTTTGCAAATAGTATACTGCACTAATTAAACTATTAGCATGATTGTGTATGTTAACATGCTCGCCAGGCGGCTGTTTACTAACCCAACTGTTAGTCATTTTAAAATTAAGTTCTTTAGAATATCCTAAACAATTATGTACAAATGAACCTACTTGATCAGTAATTGCTCCCTTTAAATCTTTAAAGTCATTAAGCAATTCTAATTTATCGTTTGGATTATTAGCATTGGGTCTTGAAACTATTTCTTCACTATTAATTAATTGTTCTTTTATTTTGATATCAAGTTTAGGCATGCGTACTACACCTACCGGCACTGCAAATAATTGATGGAGTTCTAAATTTCCAAGTTTAAGCATTTTGTATCCATTCTTCAGGCGTTATAAATTTAAAGTCACCTATTGCTTTTAAAAGTTTTGTATTATCACTACAAGTGTATTTTTGATATTGTCCTTGCATTACGTTAGGCATTGGAATAGGTTCTACAGTCGCATTGTATTTGTCTGCAATAGTATTAGCAATAGATCCAAAACTAGTTGTTTTACCCATTCCTACATTGTAGATACCCATCTCATCAACGTACATCATCTTCTCAATAATTTTACACACATCACCGACGTAAATAAAGTCACGCAAGTATTCGTCACTTCCTTCAAAAGGATGCACTTTGCCTGTTTCTGTTGCTTGATTAGTAAACTTATGAAAAACACTCATTTGATCACCTTTGTGATCTTCGTGCTCTCCGTATACGTTAAAAAACCGTAATCCTTTAATGTTGCATTTATATTCACTCCAGTCTACCATTTCAACACTACGATCAAATAAATATTTTGACCAAGCATATGGACTTTGCGGTTGTTTAGGAGCATCTTCATTAAACATTTGTCCATCACCGTATACACTAGCACTTGATGCATAGATTAAGTCAACACCTTGCATGTCACATACTTGCATTAATCGATGACTAAAGTCTAAATTATGCTGTAGGACTTTCTCAACATCTCTTTCAGTTGTACTTGATATAGCACCCATATGTATTACTTTGTCAAATTGACTACAATCAGGTACTACGTTTTTAATATATGTATATTCGGCAATACCGTGACCCTGATCCATTAAATGTTCTTTTAGATTTTTACCAATGAACCCATCAGCACCTGTAATTAAAATTTTTAAACTTTCATTCATTTACTATTCTCTATAATATTTGTTGTTGAATAACCCTCTACTGTAGGGATAAGATGCACTTCTGCTAAATCGTGTCCTACTACAGTGTTAACAGTATAGTCTCCTCCCTTAACAATTATGTTAGGTTGTATATACTTAATTAACTCGTAAGGAGTATCTTGATCAAAAACGTGGACTTCGTTAACCCACGGTAGCATTGATATTTGTTTTACTCTTTGATCAACATTGTTTATTGGTCTGTTATTACCTTTAAGTCTTTTTACACTTGCATCTGAATTAATGCCTACAATAAGTTTATTGCCTAATTCTTTTGCTTGTCGTAATAATTCTAAATGCCCGGTATGTAATATATCAAAAACACCATTTGTGAATATAACAGTATCTTCTACATCGGACTTTTTAAGAATATATGTACCGTTATGTTTTACACTTTCTCTAGAAGAACGTACAGCAATTTTTAATGCTTCGTTATAATCATATTCTTTTGTAAGTGCGTATACAAATCCTGCTAAGAAACAATCACCAGCACCGGTAACATCTGATACTTCAACTTTTTCTACAGGTACGTTATATTCAGTATTGTCAATAGTAGCAATAACTTCGTCGCCTGCATTAGTTGTAATAATATTACCTTGCCATTTATCAAATCCTAAGTCATGGAATTCATTGTAGTTAGGCTTCACAATCCATGCATCTTTATATTCACTTGCATTGCGTTTAGGGTCTACAATAACTTTGCAACCTTGACTGTTTATATGCTTAATAATTTGTGTTGCGTTATCTAATACACCTTTGTCATAGTCGCTTAGTACAACATAGTCATACTGTGAAAAGTCTGTTGATTTTACAAGGTCTAATACGTCTGTACCACTTGCATGTGCGTCATCATCAATACGTGTAATATAATGGCCGTCACAAATTACTCTAGTCTTAACACTGACTTGCCCTTGTGTTTCAAACATGTCAACATCAACGCCTAAACTTTTTAAGTTTTCAAATACAAGTCCTGCACCACCGATAGTTTCTTTTTCGTCTTTATATGTAATCACAGGGACAGGTGCTTCTGGACTAATCCGAGTGCTAGTACCATAGATATATTTGTCGATTATTACATCGCCGAGAACTAATACTTTCATAATGTTATTATACTATCTATTGGCTCACTTGTCAAGCAAATTCAGTACTTTAGTAACTGTTTCTAGTTTACCTTGATTCATTTTGCTTTGAAGTGTATTTCTTAAACCGTGATGTAATGGCTTTGGCCAACTTCCATTTTTGACCCACGCATAACCGTGATGCTCTTCATTTAAAATAGGTATAAATTCTGCTTTGACTGCACAGAGATAGGTATGAAATTGGAATTGATGATCGTGTGATATAAAAGTTTCTAGCGGAATTGTTTTTTCTATAGTTGGACTAAACCCAACTTCTTCTTGTATTTCACGCTTTAGTACTTCCCACGGAGTTTCTTCGCCTTCACCAGTGCCTCCAACTAATCCCCAAAGATTTTTAGTTTTTCCTTGAGCACGATGTAGTAATAAAAACCGCTGGGTGTCTAGACTATAGAATAATGTTCCACTGCAAATTATCTTGTTCATAAAAATAATTATCCATTTAGTGCTATCCTCCAGGTCCCTCCTGGATATAGGCCTTCAACACTTAGTAACCATTCTTCGCCGTCCCATCGATATTGGATGCCGGTATTCAAGTTAGTTACGTATGTAACTGTTTTTTTAGTTACGGCTTCAAATACAACAACAAAACTAGTACCATTCCATTCGATTATATCATTACGTTTAGCAACTAAATCACCCAAGTCACCTCGCCATGCATTAGCACCTTCTCCATTACTAGCATCGCCGATGTCATTTAATAACAATAGCCTACCACCGAGGCCCTTCATTACATTTGTTGGAACAGTCTTTTGCGGGTCAATTATATAATCAATAGTTGTCCATTGATTGTTATTTCTAACCGGTCCTTCTATAATACTATTACTTGGGAATGTATCAGTATCCCAATCAATTATTAACTGAGTTTCATCTATAGGATTCATACTAATTGTACCAGTAACTTCATGCTTTACTTCGTTCAATTTTGTAAAATACATTCTACTAATACCGTCTTGGTATTGTCCTGGATGAGAATCTAGTATTTGCCTCCAGTTAGATGCACCAACTATACCACGACTTTCAATTTGTGCTAGGGTGCCTTGTATATAAACGCCATAGTCTTGATAGTTAGTACCGACTACATGCTTAGCCGCAGTAGTTTCAACTCGACGACCGCCTTTAGTATCTACAGCGCCTGGTACAACACTATCATCATATGAATTTAATGTTGGCATGCTTAATCCTAAGTCTATTGTTCCGGTATCTTCATCAAATATACTTGTAATAATGTTTGTGATAACTCCTAGTCTTTTAACTTTAACTGGAGGACTAATATAAATTGGTGTACTAAATGTTAATGTTGAAACATCTATCTCGCTATCAACACCAACCGGTACACTTCTTGAACTCCATGTAACACTGTCTAACATAACAGCAGTTAAACTAGTCCAATCAATATAGTTGTCAGTAGTTTGTAATTCTAAACTTGGATTAAACAACACTAATATTTGCTCTAATATTTGTAATTTCATATCAGTATTAGTTGACCAAATATCACAATTAAATGTTAACTTGTAAGGCGTAGGCATTAGTCTTTCAACTGTATAATTTTTGCCTTCGTAATTTAAATATTCTTTGCCTGTTTCATCATAAGCACGTTCTCTGATGTTAACTTTGCTAATATAACTTGCATCACTTGTGCGTTCTCTATCTATTTCCATGCCTGTAATATGTACGGCAATACGCGGAGCACTTGGTATTTTATTTTCACTGTTATCACGTATGATGTTTGCAACTTGGCGTGTAAGATCTCCGTATGTTACAGGGATTTGAGTTAAATTACCTTTGCCATCTTTAACAGAAAAGTTACTCATCAATCTTACCATTTGAGTTACATATCGTCTTACTTGGCCGTCATAAAAATGTTCCATTAATTATCTGCCTTTGGACGCAGTGCCTTTGAAAGACTCTGCTTCTCTTTAACTGTTTCGCCACCAATTTGTGATGTTGCTGGATTGTTAATAAATGTTGTTTTCTGTGTATTGCGAGTATCAGTATTTGAAAGATCAACTCTTATACCATCTTGTAGTTTGACCCAACGATTACCGTCATATTTAAATAATCGTTTTGGTGAAAAATCTGTTCGCATAAAATAATCTCCATCTTCTGGCACTGACGGAAAACTAATCCCCATACCATAAGGAGCACCGTTGTTACCTTCAACACCGAGCAAGTATCCTTGATATCCTGCCCTGTCAGGACGATCAGAAATCATGTCTGCACTAGTTCCGATATTACTTGCATCGATTTCACTAGCATCCGCTGTTTTAAGGGCAACAGTACCGTCATCATTTGTTGCAAGAGTATAATAATGTCCTATATCATAACCCGATTTAGGTGCATCTGCTTCTGCTTGTGCAACTACTGCATTATTAATTTGCATTTCTGTTTCGTATGTTGATAACATATCACGTAATGTATTATCGCTACCTTCTTCTGCAGGCAAATCAAGTATTTCTTTAAACTCTTGACTGTCAACAATCTGTTTTAATTTTAATCTATATAAATGCGGATACCAAGTAGGTGAAAAGCCTTCGCTTGCTCTGTTAACATCTTCAACAACATAAAACCGTTTAAGTGCAACAGCATGATCGTTAAGTGCATATTCGTCTTTTAAATGAGGAAGTTCAATTACATCACCTGATATAACTTTCCGCCCAAGTGTTTTTACACTGCTATTAATTGGAATAGTCATAAACAATGTATCATTACTTAAGAATAGTCCAAATTGACTCATGTCAAAATCAATATCTTGTACATTGTAAATACCACGCATTGTGTAAATGTCTGGATCATATTTTCGATCCCTGTTTTCTAAGAATAACATGTCTTGTATGTTAGTCTCCTTAACAGCATCGTAACGAGGTTGATCCGCAGTTGCGTCAGCAGTTTCCGGATTATTGGGGCCTAGATATTTGTGTACGTAAATGTCAGTTCCGCCCACAGTAAACATTTCATGGATTTGTCTATCCATAAAATGATAATCATTGCCCTTTTCTGGTTTGTATAAACTTATTCTTGGCATACACATATTTATCGAACGAGACGTCTAACGATAAATACTAATGGAGAGTATAACACATGGCAACATTAGCAACTAAAAAACAAGAAGTTTTCGACTACGTTTACGCACTATTGGGCGGAGGCATGGTAGACGTCGAATTGGATCCAATTCATTACGAAGTTGCTTTGAATAAAGCATTGTCAAGATTTAGACAACGTAGTGATAATTCAGTAGAAGAATCATATATGTTTATGCCTACAGTTGAAGATCAAAATACATATGTATTACCTGACAATGTAATTGAAGTTAGAAAAATATTTAGACGTTCAATTGGTTCACGCTCCGGTGGCGGAGACGGCGGCACATTGTTTGAACCATTTAACATGGCATACACTAACACATATTTGTTGTCAAGTTCAAACATGGGCGGACTAGCAACATACGATATGTTTAGTCAGTACCAAGAATTAGTAGGTCGTATGTTTGGTTCATACATTGAATTCAAATGGAATACGACTACAAAAGAATTAACGATGTTACAACGCCCGCGTACACAAGAAACACTATTATTGTTTGCATACAATTATAGATCAGATGAACAACTATTAATTGACTATCTTGCAAGCCATTGGATTAAAGAATACACTCTTGCAACATGTAAATTCATGTTAGGCGAAGCCCGTAGTAAATTTGCCCAAATTGCAGGACCACAAGGTGGATCAGCATTAAACGGTGATGCACTCAAAGCAGAAGCAACAGCCGAATTAGAAAAACTAGAACTAGAAGTTTCGCAACAAGTAGCAGGCGGCGCAGGATACGGTTTTTTAATTGGTTGACAAATCTTATGTTTGATAGTATTATAATACTATGCATTATGAGATTACACCTTTATTTTCAACACCTTTACTTAAATCACACATAGGACCACTAGATCCTATTACACTCGCTTGGCTTAAACGCCTAGACTATCCCAATAGTAGTGTTGCTCAATATGGTACTGAAGATCATTTACCAGCGTCAGAGCGTGGATTTGATATCCTTAACCAACCAAAATTATTAAACTTACAAACTTTAATTAAACAAGCAGTTGACCATTTTGCATATACAGTCTTAGATGTTATTAACGATGTAGAATTTAAACTTACTACTAGTTGGATTAATAAAATGAATACTGGTAGTGATATTGAATTACACAATCATGCTAATGCTGTAATTAGCGGCGTATATTATCCTGATGTAGGACCAACCAGTAACCCACTTACATTTAAAAAGAACAGACAACATTTAAATAGTTTTCCAGAACATGTACGTCCAGACACAAATCAAAACTGGAGTCAATATACTTCAGGAGAATGGACAGTAAAGCCTATCTCAGGGGACGTATTAATTTTCCCTAGTCATTTAGAACATACAGTTGCTCGTAGTTTAGATAAACAAGATAGATACAGTTTGGCTTTTAATTATTTTCCAAAAGGCTCACTAGGACAAAACTCAGTTAGGACAACTATATAATGAAATATCAAACAACTCCGTTATTTTCTATACCGTTATTTTATGCAAATTTAGGAACTATAGATCCTTTAACTATGGCATGGATAGAAAAATTGGATTATCCTGATGAAGCGGCTGGGCACGAACATACTGAAGACAAGTATATTTTAAACGCTCCTAAATTAGCAGGATTAAAAACACAGATACAAGAAGCATGTAATGTATTTGTAAAAGAAGAATTAAAAGTCAACGATGATGTTGTATTTGAATTACAGAATAGTTGGATTAATAAACACTCAAAAGGTGAGAGTAATAGTTTACATTGGCACAGTAATGCAATGTTAAGCGGAGTGTACTACATTAAAAATGAACCAGATGCTGGTGATATTGTTTTTAATAAATCACATTTATATACAAACTTATTTCATGATACTGTAAGAGTAAGTTTTTCAGAACCTGTGCAGTATAATACAAGTGAGTTCTATATCAGCCCTAGATCAGGAGACATAGTTATGTTTCCTAGTCATTTAGAACATCAAGTAACACCTAATCAAACAACAACACCTCGTTACAGTCTAGCATTTAATTTCTTTGCTAGAGGAACTGTAGGCGGCGGAACTTCGGAACTTAAAATATGATAATTGGAATATGTGGATTAATTAGTTGTGGTAAAGGAACTGTTGGAGACATTCTTGTAGAGCATCATAACTTTACAAAGATTAGTTTTGCAGATAAACTCAAAGACGGTGTTGCTACAGTCTTTGGTTGGGATCGTGCTATGTTAGAAGGCGATACAGTTGAAAGTAGAGACTGGCGCGAAATGCAAGATAATTTTTGGACAAAAGAAACAGGACGTACTATTACACCAAGGCTTGTATTACAAGAATTTGGTACTGACTGTATGCGTCATGGATTTGATGATAGCATATGGGTAAGTATGGTCAAGCAACAAATAATGAAACAACCTTCAAAAAACTATGTTATTCCAGATGTAAGATTTCCTAATGAAGCAAATATGATTAAAAGTATTCAAGGCGAAGTTTGGCGTGTAAGACGCGGACAAGATCCTGTATGGCTACGTATGTATCAAGACATTGGTGTTGAACCTAAAGAAGTACACGAAAGTGAATGGCGATGGGGTGCTGTTGATTTTAATAAAGTTATACATAATGACTTAGGAATAGAAGAACTTAAAAGTCAGGTAAAAGATTACCTTGTTTCCACCGAACACCTTGTTTCTGCATAATACGTTGACAGTTAGCACATATGGTTTTTATGTTAGTTATAGAACAATTATCTAAATTGCCATCTATGTGATACACATCAAATTGTTCTGTGTGATTACTTTTGTAATTGCACTTTTCGCAATGGTCTTTTTTAACATATCCACGTTGTTGCCATTTAGGAATACCGTGTTTGGAACCGTTGCGTAGACACGCCTCGCATTTCTTTCGATAGTATGTTTTACCGGCTTTTTTATAATTTATAGCCGCAGGTCTTAGTTTACATTCGCATAAAGGTCTCATATTGTATTTACCTCACCTTTTCGGTCCCTTTTTCTGGTGGCATTTGAGCCATGTTATTCTCATTTCACATAAATACTACGAACACTTTTATTAAGGAGAAACACAATGGCATTATCATCACCAGGTGTTGAGGTTAAAGTAATAGACGAAAGTTTTTACACGCCCAGCGAACCAGGCACCGTACCAATGATATTTGTTGCTACCGCTCAGGATAAACAAAATGGCGGTGGAACTGGTACAGCACCAGGGACAATGGCAACAAATGCAGGTAAACCTTTTTTGGTTACCTCACAAAGAGATTTAGTAGAAACATTCGGCGAACCAAAATTTTATACGGATACTAACAATAATCCGATACATGCAGGTGAACTTAATGAATATGGACTACATGCGGCTTACTCATTATTAGGCGTAAGCAATAGAGCATATGTTGTGAGAGCAGGAATTGATCTTGCAGGCTTAAAAGCATCAGCCTCGGCTCCAACAAGTAATCCAGCAAACGGAACATACTGGGTAGATACAGCAAGTACTATTTACGGTATTTTTGAATGGAATTCAGCGGCAGTAACTACAACTGGCGGCCAGTCATTTGGTTATAAGAAACCAACAGTGATTACCGATGTAACAAAATTAGTTGGCGGAATTGCTACAGGCGCACCAAAAACATCAGTAGGAGCAGTTGGCGACTATGCAGTAACAGCGGCAAGTACACTACACAAAACATACTACAAAAACGAAAGTGGTACATGGGTTGAAGTAGGATCAAGCGCATGGAAAGCAAGTTGGTCAGCAGTATCAGGTACGGCATCAGCAACAACAACTTCAGGTTTGAACTTTACTGTTAACACTGTTACAGTTACAGCAAACGCAACAGACGCAACAGCACTAGCGGCTGTAATTAACGGCTTGGGTATTTCAGGTGTTACTGCAACTGTTGAAGCGGCTAACGATATACTAAGATTACACTCAACAGGTGTTAACATAGTTTTAGCAGAAGGCACTGGTGCAATGGGCAACATGGGTCTTGTAGCAGGAACATATGCGGCACCAGCGATTAATATTGCCCCTCATACAAGTGTTCCCGAGTTTGGCGCAGGCGATACAACTCCACGTCCAACAGGAAGTGTTTGGGCAAAGACTACAACACCAAATAAAGGTGCTAAGTGGGCAGTTAAAGCATGGAATAGTGCAACAGCATTATGGGACACTAAAGATGTGTCAATCTTTGCAACTAACCAAGCGGCACTTGCAACACTTGATAAAACAGGCGGCGGAGCAAACCTAGCAACGTCAGCATTATATGTTAAATCAAATGACGGTGAAGCAACTGACTTAGTAGCAAACTTTAAAGTGTATAAGCGTAACTCAACTGGTGCAACAGCAATTACATCAAGTGCAGTTACAACACAAGCATCAAGTGGCAGTATTACATTTACACTTGCAGAATCAATTGTCGGAAGTGCGGCATTAGGTAGTGTAATAACAGTAACTGGTACAGCAACTGGCGCGGCGGCAGACGCAGATGTTATTGCAGGTGCAATTAATAATGCGGCAATGACTAACGTAAGTGCAAGTGTTGACAGTTCAAATAGAGTTGTAATTTCACACTCAAAAGGTGGTGATTTTAGAATTAAAGACACAAGTGGACATTTAGCAGAAATTGGGTTTAGTACAGCAGATACTACACACTTATATGCGGCTCCAGCAGGTGATACGGCTAGTGACTTTGTTGCTTCAAACTGGAAAGTATTGGCAGCAACTAACGGTTCAAGTGCTCCAACTGCATTAGCAGTAGATGGTACACTTTGGTATAATAGTATTGTTGACGAAGCAGACCTTATGATTCATAATGGTACTACTTGGGTAGGTTATCAAGATGCAACTAGTCCTTACTATGCAGTAAGTGCAGGTGATAAAACTGATCCAGCAGGACCAATTGTAAGTGCTACAAAACCAGTTGCGCTTACAGGACAATCAGATGGTACAGCATTGAAAGATGGTGACGTTTGGATTAACACTACAAATATTGACAAGTATCCAGAGATTTATCGCTGGTCACATGCCAAGCAAATTTGGAGTTTATTAGACTCAAGTGATCAAACAACAAGTGAAGGTGTACTATTTGGTGACGCACGTTGGTCAACATCAGGTGCTAACAGTTTAGAAGCAACGATTCCGGACTTACTAACAAGTAACTTCTTGGATGCAGATGCTCCGGATCCAGCACTATATCCAAAAGGTATGATACTGTTTAACACACGTAGAAGTGGATTTAATGTTAAGAAATTTGTACGCAATAGTATTGATGTTAACGCAGACAACAAACGTATGGCTGACGCGGCAATGCTTGCTTACTATCCACACAGATGGGTAACTGAGTCAGCAAATAATGTAGATGGATCAGGCAAATTTGGTCAATCAGCACAGCGAGCAGTTGTTGTACAATCAATGCAAGCAATGCTTAACAGCAACCAAGACATTCGTGATGATGAATCAAGAGTGTTTAACTTAATGGCAACACCAGGATATCCAGAATTAATTGGCGAAATGATTAGTCTAAATAACGATAGAGGCTTAACAGCATTTATTGTAGGCGACTCACCAGCAACACTAGATTCTAGTGCAACTTCAATTAATGAATGGGGAACAAATGTTAACCTAGCAGTTGAAGACAATGCTAATGGATTAACAAGTAGAGACGAATACTTAGGTGTTTACTATCCATGGGGCTTCACAAGTGATAATGCAGGTAACAACGTTGTTGTTCCGCCAAGTCACATGATGCTACGAACTATTGCACTAAGCGATCAAGTTTCGTTTCCATGGTTTGCTCCAGCAGGTACAAGACGCGGAGGTATTACTAACGCAACAGCAACAGGATATATTGATAACGAAGGCGAATTTGTTTCAATTGCACTAAACGAAGGACAGCGTGATACGTTGTTTGGTATTAGTGTAAATCCAATTACGTTTATTACAGGTGCAGGACTTGTTTGTTTTGGTCAGAAGACTAGAGCAAAAAATGCAAGTGCATTGGATCGCGTTAACGTAGCAAGACTTGTTATATACATGCGTAGCCAACTTAATAAACTTGCTAAGCCTTATATCTTTGAGCCAAATGATAAAATCACACGTGATGAAATCAAAAATGCGGCAGAAAGTTTAATGCTTGAGTTAGTTGGTAGTAGAGCACTATATGACTACATTGTAGTATGTGACGAATCTAACAATACTCCTAGTAGAATTGATAGAAACGAACTATACTTAGACATTGCAATTGAACCAGTTAAGGCAGTAGAATTTATTTATATTCCATTACGCCTTAAGAATACAGGGGAAATTGCAGGATTATAATTCAATAAATGAGCCCCTGAAATACGGGGCTCATAATTGATAAATACTTGTAACAGGAGCAACACGATATGGCAATTTCCACACTCTCAAAAATTACAGTTCCACTAGCGAGCGATAGTAGTTCATCAACACAAGGTTTGTTGATGCCAAAACTACAGTATCGCTTTAGAGTGACACTTGAGAACTTCGGTGTATCAACACCAACAACAGAACTTACGAAACAAATTATTGATGTAACACGCCCAACAGTAAATTTTGAGGAATTAGAAATTCCAATTTACAACAGTAGAGCGTACTTAGCAGGACGTCCTACTTGGGAACCAATTACATTAAATTTACGTGAAGATGTTAACAACAATGTACAAAAACTAGTTGGCGAACAACTTCAGAAACAATTTGACTTTTTTGAACAGTCAAGTGCGGCATCAGGAATTGATTACAAATTTGTAACAAGAATTGAAATCTTAGATGGTGGTAACGGAGCAAACACTCCAAACGTATTAGAAACTTTTGAATTATATGGTTGCTTTATCCAAAACGCAAACTATAACACATTAGCATACAGTTCAAATGAACCAGTTACTATTTCATTATCATTGCGTTACGACAACGCTATTCAATCACCAGTAGGTGAAGGAATTGGTACAGCAGTAGGTAGAACTATCAACAGTCTAGTAACAGGCGGTGGCGGAGCCACATAATAATAGTAACAACTATTATATTGCCATAGTATTCAAAAAAGGGTGGCCCTAATAAGGTTGCCCTTTTTTATTTTATACGCACTTTTCTTTATAGGATAAATATTTGTATGGCAAATATACTTAACGGATTCTTAAATAATGTTCTACAGGGTGCTTCTAACCCTAAGGGCAACCTCGGTGACTATCAACATGCTTCTCGATTATTTGTCGACGACGGCATGCGACTTGCACCAAAGACAAAATTTCTTTACCATGTTGTATTTGAACTAAGTGATAATGCTCAAAAGATGGTACCACAGTTAGATCAAAGACACAAACAAGAAATTAATATGCTTGTTAAGCAAGCAGACTTACCAAAGTTTAGTGTACAAACTTCAACTAAAAATATGTATAATCGTAAAAAGAATATGCAAACAAGTATTGAATATGATCCAGTAAACATTACATTCCATGATGATAATATGGGATTAACAACTACATTAATGGAAGCATATTATAGATACTATTTTAGAGATGGCAACTATAACTCATTAGGCGCGGCAGCACCATATGCTCCGCGTAATACATATCAAGGCCCGCAAACACAAAATTTTAGATATGGTTTAGACAACGATCATAAAACTCCATTTTTTAACAAAATTACAATCTATCAAATGGCAAAACATAGTTATTTAGGATTTACTTTAGTTAATCCGTTAATTACAGGGTTAACACACGATCAAGTAGATAGTTATGATAACAGTACGCCATCACAGAATCAAATTAGTGTAGCATACGAAGCAGTGTTTTATAGCAGAGGACCAGTTGGTGAAGATAGCCCAACAGGATTTGCTAGTACACACTATGATAAAACACCAAGTCCATTATCAATCGGTGGAGGCGGAACTAGTAGTCTGTTAGGACAAGGCGGCGTACTCGGCGGAATTAGTAGTGTACTTGGCGACCTTGCTGGTGGACAGTTTAATTTAGGATCAGCATTAAATGCATTTAATACATTTAAAAATGCAAAGTCATTAAGTAAAGAAGGACTGCGCCAAGAAGGATTTAATATTCTAAAAAGACAATTAGGTACTATTGGAAAGGAAGGCGTAGGCGGATTAAGTAATATTACTATTCCTAAAATAAGTGGTAATGGTGGTGCAAATTCAGTTACTAGAACTACTGGTGGATCTGTTAACACTAATTCTTCACTTTATCAAAGTAGAATAAATCAAGCGGCAGGCATTGATGGACCTGCAGATGCCAGTACATTACAATCACAAAGAAACGGCGGAACATAATGACAGTAACAAGTAGTTTAGATATAACCCCGGTAGATAGTTCATCTGAAGTTAAAGAATTTTATAACAAATTTTATACTGAAAAAATATCATATAGTGCTAATCAAGTTGATTCAGTTGTAGGATTTTTTCTTAAGAGAGGGTTTGATGAAAGTTCAGCAACTGGAATTGCTACAGTACTTTTACAACAATCAAAAATTGACGATGTTAATGTGTTTACATTACTTGATACCCTTAAAGGATTAAACGATGTACAAATTAGTGGACTAGTTGGAGAAATTGTAAACTACAATAGATCTAAAGTAAGTGTAATTGGTTTTAAAACAACTGATAGTGTTGAAAAACAAGAATCACGTAATGTAGTAGTATAATTCAATGTCACGCTTTGCTCAGGGAAAATACAATTTAAAGAATCCAGACAAGTATATAGGCAACAAAACTCCTACTTATAGAAGTAGTTGGGAGTTTGCTTTTATGAAAATGTGCGACGAACATGCTTATATCGAAGCATGGGCAAGCGAAGCAATAAAAATTCCATATAGAAATCCATTAACAGGTAAACATACAATATATGTGCCTGATTTTTTTATTACATATGCAAACAAAGGCGGTAGTAAAAAAGTTGAATTAATAGAAGTCAAGCCTGAAAATCAAACACTTAGAGAAAAATTAGGGCGTAGCAAACACAATCAAGCGGCGTGGATTGTTAACCAAGCAAAATGGGAAGCCGCTAGGGCATGGTGTAAACAAAAAGGTATATATTTTAGGATTGTTACTGAAAAGGATATCTTTCATAATGGCAAACGTAAATAATGGCTGTCATTCTTACAGACACTAATTCTATTTTTGTACATATTCCAAAAACAGGCGGAATGAGTATGCAAAAGTGGTTATTAGAAAATACACAATCTCATGTAACCAAAGGTGCAAAGCACTACTCTTTAAAATCTCTAGAAGAGAAATACGGCGCTTTTAATTTTAGTTTTGCAGTTGTTAGAAATCCTTGGGACTGGTGTGCAAGTTGGTATTTTTTTAGAAGAGATAGAGCGTTACGCAGAATCGAAAATCCTAGAGGTAAGTTTAGTTTAGAATATAATCAACAAGTTTTAAAAGAATTTGAAAAAGGCTTCGAATACTTTATACAAACAACTAACTTACAACAACAATATACTAGAATAGTAGGTATAACAAAAATACTTAAACTAGAATCCATAGACAACGATATATTGCCTATAGCAAAAATGTTTAATATAGAATGTCCTTTTCCGGTAGTAAATACTTCAAATCGAAATAAAAACTATAGAGACTACTATAATTCTGTAACCAAAGACATTGTGTCTAAAAAATTTGCAGAAGATATAGAAATGTTTAAATACTCTTTCTGATAAATAATAGTAGCAGTTAATGGAATATTAAAATGACAAAGAAACTACAAGACTTATTAGACTTACCTGATTCTAGAGAAATTATAGATGCGGCTACAAAACAAGAAGCAAAGCAAAAGAAATACGAAGTACAAGAACAAGTAGAGTACAAGCGTGACATTGCAGAGTTTGATAAAATTGCTGGTGCATTGCCTAGTGTTAAAGGACTAGGTGAAAAGGCAGATGCTGAACTAAATGAAATTGCTGACAAGGCATTACAGAGTTACGAAGACTTAATGGACTTGGGCATGAATGTTGAAAGCCGTTACAGTGGTAGAGTTTTTGAAGTTGCAGGCGGAATGCTTAAAACTAGTTTAGATGCTAAAGTAGCAAAATTAGATAAAAAACTTAAAATGATTGATCTGCAACTGAAAAAAGAAAAACAAGACAAAGACCAACCCATAGAAGAGGCCGGTATTGTTAATGGACATGGTGCTATTGTTACCGATCGTAACAGTCTGTTAGCAAGGTTAAAAGATATGGATAAAGATAAATAGTATTAGAGGATGATCGTCAATGAAAACATTTACACAAATATTAACAGAGTCTAAAAAGACTTATCAATTTAAAATAGGTCTTGCAGGCGAAATGCCAGAAGGATTTCAAGATAAACTTGAAACTGTCCTACAAAAGTTTGATGTAATTAAAATGTCAAATGGCAAGAAAACTCCAATCCAAGAAAGACCTTTAGATTTCCCACAATTACAAAACATGGAAGTTACTTACTACGATGCAGAAGTAGGATATCCAACTACTCCGCAAGTATTACAAGATTATATCTGTAAATGCTGTGAGTGCGAACAAGCACATGTTATTGTAAGAAATGCTAACGATCCAAGAGAAGAATATCAAGAACCAAAAGCAGACACTGCTTATGAATCAAAACTTGATACTTTAGAGATGGAACAAGCAGATCCAGGAGCACAAGTTCATGTTGCAGGTAATAGAGTAATGGACTTACTTAAAGAGTTAGAAATAGCACGTAAAGAACGTAATACAGATCCAATGCAAGCGGCACCACAAGGTTCTAGCAAAGACATTGATGATTCAGAAAATACCAAAGCAGTTATAGGAGGATAATATGAAAGACTTATTACAAAAACTGGCGGACCTAGAAACTACTTTAGATTCTATGGATCCAACACCAAAAGAAATTAAACAACTAAATGAAGCGGCTAACATGAGCATTAACATGTCTGGTGAAACAGCCGACGAAGTAGCACAGTTAGTACAGATTATGCGGGCCGGCGGCACAGTGCGAGATGATCCACAACCAATGGGACCACCGGATATGGGCG
>TARA_B110000261_G_scaffold21431_1_pt1 | contig 85153 bp, 80 predicted proteins | sample TARA_B110000261 | Tara Oceans TARA_B110000261 (sample SAMEA4397705) | marine metagenome | biome: Polar Biome; feature: [DCM] deep chlorophyll maximum layer (ENVO:01000326); material: water (ENVO:00002006), including particulate matter (ENVO:01000060) such as... | depth 20 m | reverse complement strand
TTTTTTAACAAAGTTAAAGGTTTTTGGGATGGGGTAAAAGGCCGGGATTAACAAAAATAGGCCAACACTAATCTTACTATTTAGCTCTTCTAATTATGACCTGCAGTTTTCTTCCATGCCTTCTGCATAACTTTTTAGTTGAATGCCATTTAGATGAATCAGGTTTAGCTGTTGATTCTATTTGAGTTCTACAACTCTTTTTTCAACGGCAGATTCTTGCGCAGCCATGCCCATGCGAACCGCCCAAATTCCATCTTGGATACTTACTTCTGGCAATTTTTGATCCAAAATAGCTGCCTGAAATTTTTGATGTTGGTAAAAAGTAGATCCATTATGATCGCCAGCGCTTAATAGCTCTGACGGAACAACAGTGTCTATCCTACTTGGAGCCATAGGGCTTCGTGGACTTAAAATCAAATGTGGCACAGGAGGTTCAGACATGTGCTTGGGCCAGAAACGAGTTGGGCCTGGTACTTTACAAGAAATTTTTCCCTTCGGCCCCACTGCATGTATTTCTTCCTGGTACTCTGACCCTTCTGCAAACATACTGAGCTCCAACATCGCACGTGATCCATTGGCAAAATCTACAATCACATATCCGCAATCCCAGATATCTGAGTATTCATTATTGTATGATTCATTTAAATGGTTCACCTCTTGTCCTGCGCTCGCCATTATTCGTATCGGATCTGACTGTAGAACAAGACGCATAAGGTCAAAGAAATGACAGCATTTTTCAACTAAGGTTCCACCAGTATTTTTGTTAAATCGGTTCCAATCATTAATTTTGGGCAGAAATGGAAAGCGGTGCTCGCAAATTGTAAGCATCTTTATTCCGCCAGTTGCCTCTTTAGCTAAGTCTAGGAATGCAGCTACCGGCGGCATATAACGATACTCCATAGCCACCCACGCTAATGATTTATATTTCTTGGCAAAGTCTTCTGCAGCTATCAAATCTCTGGGATCCGCATAAAGCGGTTTCTCACATAGAATTGGTAATGGGCGGGTCTGCGCTATTTCTTTCAATTGGCTCATGTGGCAGTAATTTGGACTGACAATAACCAAACAATCTAAAGGGTTGTGATCAAGGAGTTCTTTTAAAGAGTTTACAATTTTTGTTTTTGGTAAAATTTTTAAAGCGAATGCGCGCATTTCCAGATTTGGCTCGTAAATCACAGAAATTTCCGTATCTTCAAGCAGGGCAATGTTTCGAATGTGCTCATGCCCCATCATTCCACAACCTATCAATCCATAGTGTAGGGTCATTCAGTTTCCTTATTTAATTCTTGCTACATATCTTGCAACGCCAGGATCATACCAACTGCGTGAAAATTCAAGCTCACCACCCGTATTGGCCCAAGCGATTCTTTCGATATAGCCCGCTGTATCGCCAGGCTTCAAACCAAATTGATCTACCCCCCAGTCTGGAACTGGGGAAAAAGTGACGTAATCTTCAGCACGAACAATCCAAAAGCCAAAGCGTGATTGATATGTGTGATACAAAGATTCTGAGATCTCACTTTGATTTAATGTGGCAGCAATTGATCCATCAAGCCAAATCTCTTCCAGCGCCACAGGGATGTCATCTAAAAATCGCAATCTGCGGAAGCGGAATGCCTCCCTATCAGGACCAAAATACGGTGTATTTAAGGGCTTTTTTTTTCTTTTTATGGAAATTAACCGGGCGGTTGGAAGCCCAGCCCCAACAAGGGATTCAAGCCTAAAAAACGAGTAAACGTTTGTGGCCTCTGAAGATTTATTAATATAGTTACCAGAACCATGCTTTCGTGTAACAAGACCTCGAACCTGTAGATGATACAAAGCTTTGCGCAACGTCCCTACGGCCACACCAAATTCTACAGCCATTGTCCGCTCGTTTGGCAATCGATCTCCAGCTAAAATCTGACCCGCATTAATGCGTCGCGCAATGACTTCGCTAATTTTGATATAGGCCGGCAAAGAACCTGAGTTACCATTCTGCGTCACAGCCCATCCTAAATTGATACACCATTGATTTAGTTTTTGATGCAGGTTTTAATGAACAAATGCAAACGATTATTCCTGCCTTGAAATGACCCTAGTCCCAATTACTTCTCCAGACCTTAATGCTGCCGAAGTATCGTGGTTTTCTGCGTTGTGCTCTGATGATTATAAATATCTTGGGATTCCAGATGGTGAACTTAGATCATCTTGGTCACATTGCAGCAACATTGTTAAATCAGCTGAAGCTAACGGGTTTCGCAATATTCTTTGCCCCTCATCTTATCAGGTCGGTCAAGACACTTTATCTTTCGTGGCAGGTTGCGCGCCAATTACCAAAAATATTAATCTTCTAGCCGCCATACGCTGTGGAGAAATGCAACCAATCATGCTTGCACGCACCATTGCAACTCTGGATCATATGCTTAGTGGACGGCTCACCCTAAACATAATTTCATCAGACTTTCCTGGTCAAAAAGAGCCAAGCTCATATCGCTATAAAAGATCAAATGAAGTGGTTCAGATACTGAAACAAGCTTGGACCCAAGATAAGATTAACTTTGAGGGGGATATTTACAACTTTCATGACGTAAGCACAGAGCCAGCTCAACCTTATCAGCAAAAAGGCGGTCCACTCTTGTATTTTGGTGGTTACTCACCAGACGCCATCGAGCTATGTGCAGAACATTGCGATGTCTACCTTATGTGGCCAGAGACAAAAGAGGATCTCGCCAATAGAATGATGGTAGTGAACGATAGGGCAAGAGCATATAATAGAACTCTAGATTATGGACTAAGGGTTCATATGGTGGTTCGGGACACCGAAACTGAGGCCCGAGAGTTTGCACAGGAATTAGTATCCAGGCTAGATGATGATACTGGAAGCTTAATACGCGAACGCGCCCTTGATAGTACTTCACTTGGAGTATCTCGGCAGTCTAGAAACCGAGATTTGGCTGATATGGATGGGTTTATAGAACCACACCTGTGGACTGGTGTTGGGCGCGCACGATCTGGTTGTGGAGCCGCACTGGTAGGATCCGCTGATCAGGTCCTTACAGAGATTGAGACGTATCAGAAAATGGGAATGCGATCTTTTATCTTTTCAGGGTACCCACACCTTGAAGAATGTGACTACGTGGGTAAATTAGTTTTGCCCGAATTAAAAACCTGCTCGCTTCCCCATGAATATGGTCGTGTGCTACCAGGTGTCCCCAAAACGCCCTTAGGAAACGGATCTCGTAAATAATGGAACGCATATCACTCAATAAAAACTTATCAATTAGTCGCATTATATACGGCATGTGGCGTCTAGGAGACGACTCTAACACAGAGCCTAGACATATTCAGTCAAAGATTGAAGCTTGCCTGGAGCAGGGAATTACCACAATAGATCAGGCTGACATATATGGTGGCTATCTTGCAGAAGAACTTTTTGGCGCTGCACTAAGCTCATCTCCAAAACTGAGAGATCAAATTGAAATAATAACTAAATGCGATATTTTGGTAGGGGCAGGTCGATATGCTCACGTTAAAGTAAAACATTACGACACATCCGCTGCGCATATTAAGGCTTCGGTTGATCACTCATTACGGCTTATGAATATAGATCACATCGATCTTTTATTAATCCACCGACCAGATCCATTGATGGACCATAACGAAACAGGCATGGCGTTAGACGATGTTGTGGCCTCTGGAAAAGTTTTAAGTGTTGGGGTCTCTAACTTCAAACCACACGACTGGACGTTACTGCAATCTGCAATGAAGAATTCATTGGTCACCAATCAGATCGAAGTAAGTGTAACGGAAAACTCCGCCCTAACTAACGGCGACTTGGCATTTTTACAAGAACGAGGGAAAGTCCCGATGGCGTGGTCACCCTTAGCAGGTGGAACGCTTTTCTCAGAAAAAAATTCAGAGCTGTTAAAAATTCTTACAGAAGTAGGAGAAGGCGATGCTGCTGCTGCTGCCGTTGCATGGCTAATGTTCCACCCGGCACATATTGCTCCAGTGATGGGTACCAACTCACTTGACCGAATTAAAAACTTATCGCGATGTTTAAAATTAGAAATAAACCGTGAAACATGGTTTGACATCTACGCTGCCGCTAACGGACACGAGGTACCTTAAAAATGAATCAAAACCACACTAAGAAAGGTTTTAAGTTAAGGTGAAGGTTTTAATTGAAATATTAAGACCCTTGCAGTTCTTTAATGATTTTGCGGGCAGAATTGGGCGATACATATCTGTGATTGCTTTAGCCTTAATGGTTTTTGTTATTTTGCTGCAGGTATTTTGTCGATACGTTTTAAATAACGCTCTACCCTGGCCAGATGAAGCTGCCCGTTTCTTAATGCTTTGGTTGACTGGCCTGATGGCGCCCATAGCTTTAAGACAAAGCGGTTTTGTAGCAATTGACACTTTACATAGGTTCCTGCCACGCCAAGGTGTTTCTTTACTAGCACTTATCTTGGCAGGCACTTCATTAATTGTACTTTTCATAGCCGTGCAGTTGGGTTGGAATCACGTTAACTCCGGGTGGTTGTTCTCTAGTGCGTCACTAAAAATTCCAGCCACTTTAGTTGGACTAAAGGCTATAAAAATAAAACTGGCTTGGATGTATTTGTCGATGTTTACGGGTGTGGCCCTAATGATTGTTGTAAATATTGAAATGATAGTTCGCCAACTGCTCGTTTTGTTTGATAAAAATATAAAGCTCAGGCCCATTCCTAATTTGGAAAGAGCGACTTAATGTTACTTTGGTTTCTCCCCCTATTTTTAATTTTCCTAGTTATTGGGTTGCCAGTTTTTTTTGGTCTATTAGCAGCTCCTGGATTGCTCTTGTGGCTCAATGGCCAAGAAAGAGACATCGCTTTGCTTTATCGCAACGTATACAACGGGATCGATAGCTTCCCGTTAATGGCCATACCTTTTTTTATGCTCGCAGGAGAGTTGATGAACCGGGGCGGAATTACCAGTCGGCTTGTGGAATTTGCACAAGCAATGATGGGTCACCTGCGGGGAGGCTTAGCACACGTCAACATCTTATCTTCAATGTTATTTGCAGGACTATCTGGGTCAGCCGTCGCTGATACTTCAGCGCTGGGATCCATGTTAATTCCTGCTATGGAAAAGCAAGGCTATACCCGCAAATTTGCAGCGGCAATAACCGCCGCTAGCTCGGTTATTGGGCCAATTATACCCCCGTCTGGAATTATGATAATTTATGCTTACGTCATGGGGGAGAGCGTTGCAGCATTGTTTTTGGCAGGTATTGTCCCAGGAGTAATGGTTGGTCTTGGGTTAATGATGACGGTTAAGGTAATGGCCGACCGTTATGACTTTCCCATAGCAAGCGCAAAGTATACTTGGAACGAACGAGGCCAAGCGAGCTTAAAAGCCTTTTTTCCACTGTTAACACCTATTATTATTCTTGGTGGCATTCTTGGTGGAATTTTTACTCCAACAGAAGCCGCTGCTGTCGCCGTAGGGTACGCCACGTTTATTGGCTTATTTGTACTTCGGTCACTGAGTTTACATGACCTTCCAGGCGTACTGACAAAGGCCGCAATGACGTCTTCTGTAGTGTTACTTTTGGTTGGCGCTGCAATGGCTTTCAAAACGGTGGTTAGTCTCAGTCACGCACCAGAAATTCTAGCTGTTTACATTGTGTCGTTATCTAACAATCCACTCGTTTTATTATTTTTAATAAATATTTTACTTTTTGTAGTTGGAATGTTTTTAGATGCTGGCCCAGCTATTATAATCTTAGGACCAATCTTAGGACCAATCTTTATAAGCCTAGGCGTAGATCCAATTCATTTTGCCATAATTATGAGTGTTAATTTGACAGTTGGCTTAGCAACACCACCAATGGGTTTAGTGCTTTTTGTTGCTTCATCTGTTTCAGGGGAACGCGTTGAAGCTATTGCCCGAGCAATTATTCCATTTCTTTTGGTTGAAATATTTGTTATTTTCTTAATAACTTATATACCAGCCATTTCCATGACGATTCCACGTTTAACGGGTTTCGTAAACTAGCCTGCACAGCAAAACTCTAGGGAGGACAATATGCTAAAAGGTATAACAAAGTCACTTACATTGGTGGCACTTCTTGTGGCGGGTGCTATTTCAGCACAAGCGGCAGACTTTACTATTCGCGCTACAGCGAACTCAAACGAAAATGACGAAGACTATGACGGTCTTGTTGTTTTTAAAAACTATGTTGAAAGCGCATCAAATGGAGCAATTGAAGTCGAATTGTTTATTGGCACGCAGCTCTGCTCAAAGGGCGCTGAATGCCTCCAAGGTGTGGCCGATGGCTCTATAGATGTCTACATTTCGACGTCTGGCGGCGCAGCAGGAATTTTTCCATATGTTCAAGTGCTAGATTTGCCTTATTTAATGGCCGATGACCGGGTTGCAGAACATGTCCTATCTGGTGATTTTACTCGTACTGTTCGAAAAATGGCTCTGGAAAATTCAGGTGGAAAAATTCGCCTGATGACAATTGGTAACACCGGTGGATGGCGTAATTTTGCCAATACAAAACGTCGCGTCCAAAGCCCAAGTGATATGGAAGGTTTAAAAATTCGAACTGTTGTAGCAGACCTGCCTCAGGAACTAGTTAAAGCTCTTGGCGCATCACCTACTCCAATTCCATGGCCAGAACTATTTACATCATTCCAAACTGGTGTAGTTGAGGGCTCTAAGAATGGCATCACTGACATCATGGGCATGAAATTTCCTGATGCAGGCTTACAGTATGTAACCCTTGACGGTCACGCATACATGGGAGCGCTTTGGTGGATGTCTAATGACAAATTTATGTCAATGCCAGCTGGCCACCGAACAATCATAGTAGATGGGTTTGCTCAATTACAGCAAGCTACTTTTGCATCACCAAAACGTAAGTCAATCCAAGCCTATGCTGATTTTGTTACAGGTGGTGGTGATCTGTATGTTCCAACACCAGGGGAAAAGGCTGCATTCAAAAAGGCTGCCGCACCCGTTTATGACTGGTTTAAGTCAAACGTAGATGGTGGCGAGGCTGTATTTAATGCCTTAACGTCAGCTGTTGCTTCAGCAGAAGCTGACCTAAGTGCAGGTCGATCCGCTGATATCGAATAATACTTACGAAGATGCCGTACAGGCTTTTCCTGTGCGGCATCTATCTCAAACTAATCAGTATAAAACCTTGGGTCTTAGCCTATCTAAAAGGATAGAGCCAAACACGGTAATCATCGATTAAAATATGCGCTTTATCTATCTGCTCTTTTGTCATTTTTTTAACGACCTCTTCTTGGCTTATCATGGCGTCAGGATCATTGCCGATCGCAGAAAGAACATACCACATGTAGGCGCGCGTAAGGTCCACCGAAGGCATTCCAAGGCCAACCTCATAATACCACCCAACACCAGACTGTGCCCCCGGGTGTCCCTTCATCGCACTACGCAAATACCACTCAAATGCGCGTTGATAATCCTGCTCTACTCCAAGACCCATTGCATACATCACGCCAATCAACTCTTCCGCTTCCGCATTTCCGGAGCGAGCAGCAGGCCAAAGAGCAGCCCGCGCTTCAGAAAATTTTCCATTCTCCATAAGGTCTCGCGCTTCCTCAAGCTCAGCATGACCTGGCGATCCACTAATGATAATCATCAAGCTCATGAGGATTACAATACATCCGCTTATAACTCTTGGCTGAAAGTACCACATGTTTTAACTCTCCTTATCCTTTGTGCCTTACCTATGTCTGCCGAACAATATCCATTATTGCAAAGTCAGTTTCAGCCTTCTGATCCTAAAAAAGCAAAAATTGGGCAATTTTTATTCTATGACAAAATCCTTTCTGGCAACCGCAATATAAGTTGCAGTACATGTCACCATCCCAAACACGGTGGTGGAGATGGCCTGAGCCTTGGGATTGGAGAGGGTGGAATTGGCTTAGGGCCTGAGCGAACAGCCGGCGTTGGTACCAATAAAATTCGTAAGCGCATACCACGAAATGCGAGTTCTTTATGGAATTTGGGGCACCAATCAATAACGGTGGTATTTCATGATGGTCGACTTGAAATTAGTGATATCTATCAAAATGGTTTCAACTCACCCGCAGAGGAATGGCTTCCAGCTGGCTTAGATTCAGTTATTTCGGCTCAAGCAATTTTTCCACTTGTGGCTCAATTTGAAATGGCAGGAAATCCACGGGAAAATGAAATTGCAGGAGCTATTCACGACAGGATTGATGCCGCTTGGCCCATCTTGGCAAAAAGGGTCAGAATAATACCAGAGTATGGTCAGATGTTTGTGGAAGCGTTTGAAAATATAGATAAACCAGAACAGGTCACAATCGTTGAGATAGCTAAAGCATTAGGTGATTTTATAAACATTGAGTGGCAGAGTTATGACAGCGCCTACGATGAATTCATTAATGACAAGATTGCCCTGCCCAAACCAGCAGAGCGTGGTCGAAAGGTTTTCTTTGGCAAGGGTGGCTGCTCAACTTGTCACAGTGGACCTTTATTCAGCGATCAAAATTTTTATGCTTTATCACTACCAGCCTTTGGTCCCGGCCGGACTAGGCGATTTGATCCAGCGGCCCGTGACACAGGGCGTATGGGTGAAAGTGACAAGATTGAGGATGCGTATCGCTTCAAAACGCCACGCCTCCGTAATATTCTTCTAACAGCACCATACGGACATAATGGCGCATATCCAACTTTAGAGGGGATAGTTCGCCACCATCTAGACCCAAAATCTATGCGATTGAAGTGGGAACGAGAAATGGCTGCTTTGCCAAATGTTCCCTGGTTGGAAGGCATAGACTTTGTAGTTCAGTCGGATCCGCTTGAGATTGCCAGGCAAGCTGCCAAAGTGGACATTTCTCCAATTTCATTAAACGACGCTGAAGTCTCCGATATATTAAGTTTCCTGAGCAGCCTAACCGGAAAGACATCTTCCTTGGGAAGTCTTGGTATACCTGAACGTGTACCCAGTGGCTTGAGTATAGATTAAGGTTTCAAAGGTATTTTTATCCAATTCAAATTGGATCAATCGGACCTAGGGGCCCACCTACTGTTAATTCAACCAGTCGTGCAGCAGACAAAAGCTTTGCCTCTCCGCGTGGCCTACCTATCAACTGTAAGCCAACCGGCAATCCTCTTGGACCCAATCCCACTGGAACAGAAATGGATGGCAAGCCTGCCGTTGTGGCTAAAAATGCAAATCGCAACCAATCCATGTAACCTGATAGTTTAACTCCACCAACATTATCTACCCACTCCTCAGACTGACTGTGAGGCATGCAACCAACAGTTGGGCAGGCTAAAACATCGTATTTTTCGAAAAGCTTTACCATTCTATTATAGATTTTTGAGCGGTTAATATTTGCATCAATAATGTCATCTATTGATAGGGATTGTCCAAAAGCTGTATTTTGAGCCAGGGTAGGTTTAAAATGGCGCTTAACCTCTTCCGGCAAGCCCCTGGCGGCTGTCGCCCACATCACTCCTCTGAGGGTATGGTAAGTTTTTTCAAGTTCTGAAAGGTCAGGGCAGGTTTCTTCAATCTCTGCTCCGTTGTTTTCTAGCATCAGCAAAATGCCACGCAGATGATTATCCATCTCCTTATCAACCTGCCCAAAACCTCCTAGGTCAGAAGAAAATGCTATGGCAAGTTTACTGGGAACATGCCTCACTGCATCTTGGTAAGAAGTTTTTGGGTGAGGAAAAGAAATTGCAATTCTTGGATCATATCCAGACATAGCATCCAGAAAAAGCGCGCAATCCATAACAGATCGAGCCATCGGCCCCTGGGTCCCCTCAATCATGAAAGCATTATCTTTATCCGGTCCCCCCGCAATACCGGGACTAGGCCGCAAACCAACAATACCGCAATAAGCAGCAGGCGTACGAAGGCTACCACCATGATCACTTCCGTGACTAAGCCAGATCTCTCCCGTTGCAAGTGATGCCGCAGCACCACCAGATGACCCTCCAGCATTCAAACTCGTATCCCAGGGGTTCAGGGTTGGACCAAACACCTCGTTAAAAGTATTTCCACCAGCGCCAAATTCTGGGGTATTTGTTTTACCCAAAACAATTCCACCACGCGCCTCAAGAAGTTCTACAAGCGGATCACTTTCCTCCGGTATGAAATCAGAAAAACCCTTACTTCCATATGTTGTGCGAACACCGGCCACCATTTTTAAATCTTTAATTGTAATAGGGAGACCAGCTAACCATCCGTCGTGGCTATCTTCTGTGTTATCTAGAAATTTAGCTGCAGTTCTGGCGCGCTCTTCACAAAGCGTAGTTGTCGCATTAATTATCTTGCCAGTTTGCGAAATTCGCTTTGTCGCTGCGTCAAGTAACTCACCAGAAGACACGTCACCATTTTTTAAAAGTTTAACGGCCTCATGTGCCTCATACTTGCACAACTCTGATCCAGAAAATTTTCTCTTTTTTTCCATTATTTTACTCTGTGTTAATATTTTTTAGCTGTTGACGCTCAAGATTTTTTTTATTTATCTAATGTTTTAGTTTCACTTCTTGCTTCAGTTTCATTATCGAACCCACCTGATGTCACATCTTGGTCCACCTTAGCCATTTGGCCAACAATCAGTGGTAGCATTTCGGCGCTAACCGACTCGGATGGAGGTGGCCGCTTCCAACTTACGCTGTCTATAGCATCACAATTCAGACATACTGGTTCCCAGCTTTGATACGTTTCACCACAGTTTTCGCAAATCCATTGGGGGTCCCGCTGTGCTGAAATTGCTTGAGTTAAAAGTTGCCGTACAGTTTGATCATCAGCACCTTCACCTCGCTCAATGGCGGCCATTATAGTAAGTGAGCGCATTGTTGGATCAGATTTAGCTAGTCCCCTGAGTACCGAACGGGCTTTGGTGTAATTACTTGTGGCAATATTTAATTCGGCTAGTAGCATCTTAGTTTCAGGATGTTTGGGCATAGATTTAGTGAGTTTCTGAAACCTTTTTATTCGATCAAGGGGCGCCTCATCTGGTTCAATTTCCGCATAAACTGTTGCTAACTCTGGATGAGGGGCTAATTCCCAAGCAGCAAGCACAGTGCGGGTCGCAAGCTTTGGTTTTTCTTTTTTTATTTGCCCACGCGCAACTAGCAAACTTGCAGGCACTAATGCTGGAGAAAGACGATTAGCCTCGACCGCCAGCTTATGGCTCTCATCAAAATTACCTTCCACTTGTAGTTCCATCGCTTGAGATAAGGCAAAAATAGCATCTCGACGCTTATGTACATTTTTTGGGAGTGCACCGTGTTTTAGCTTTGCTTTTAGAGTATCTCGGATTCCCAACCAATCTTTCTGACTGGCTTGCAGTTTAAGCAGAACATCTTGAGTTTCTACATGTTTTGGTTTCAGTGCAAACGCGCGCTCTGCCAATTTGAGCGCTGTTTCCATATCGCCAGACTGCAGTGTTTGTTTAAGTAGGCCATGAACGCCAACAAACCGTGTTTTTGGGTTTTCCAGTAGTTTTTTGTAAGTCGCCCGCGCAGTTTCCTTATCTCCAGAAGCAACTGCAGCTTGCGCTATAACCAAGTTCGTCAATTCTGGTTTCCCGAGTAGCTTATCAGCTTTCTTGGCTTTTGTCATAGCCTCGGCGCCATCGCCACTTGCCAAGGCCATCAATCCAGAAGAAAGCGCCTCAAAGCCACGTCGTTCACGATTGCGAAACAAGTATCGTGATAGTGCTGTTTCATCACCATTTAAGAAACGAAATACTGCAACAATAAGTCCAAAAACCTTGAGGAAAACCCACAGAACCACGGTAAATAAAATTCCTAATATGGCGGCCTGAAGTGCGCCAAAAGATAATTCAAAACCTGCATATTCAATTGTTACGCCACCCTTTGACTCCAGTAGCCACACCGCACCAAGTGTAATTACAATTACAGCCGTTAAAAAAAATAGAATTTTTATAAGTGACCAAAGCATCCTATTTTTCCTAATTGATTATCAGGTTGTCAGAAATTTTAGCTAATTCTTCCAACACACGAATGCGGCTCTCAGCAGCCAACGACCAGTCTTTTAAAGCAGATTGTCCAACATCTGTAAGCGTCTTAATTTCTATAAGTGCAGCACCTATGTCTCCATCGCTCACCGCAGCTTGTGCTCGGGAAAGCACGGCATCAGCCGAAACACCCTCCTGTGGGGTTAAAGAGCGAAAACCAAGCTGAGCTTTTACAAAGGACCAAACCGCACCCTCATTTTCAGAAGTTACCTGTTCGTTTCTTATTTTTTTTAGTGCTGTGCGTGCCGCAGCAGAAAACTGGTTTTGTAGCAACTTTAAACTTGCCACCCCACTTTCGGCATTATCAACAATAGCCGGTGAAAGACTTAAGTCAGTAGAACGACTAAGTTCAGCCAGAATTGTTTGATACCCCAAACCACTCTCTACTAATACCTGAATTTTATCTATGGCGCTGGAAGTCAGTCCACTTTTGGCAATTTCATTAGCGTTTCGTTCTTCAACTTTTATTTGTCGTTTAACTTCTCGGACCTGAGTTCGCAGATCATCGGATAATTTGTTAATTTGAATGCGCTGACCCTCTAGGTCAGCCTGAATTTTTGAAACGGCCTGTTGATAAGCTTCAGTTTCAGCTGAGGAGACAAGGTTGGTAAATGAGCCACTTTCAAGTGCTTCGATACGACGATTAAACATCTCTGACTGCTTCGATTGCAGCGCGCTCAGTTCAGTTAAATTGGATTCAATCTTAACTAAGGCTGGGTTAACTACTTCGAGGATCCCAATTCTATTTTTTTTTGGGTCATTGTCCTCAAGGGCAGCCACTTGAGCGCTTAACTTTTTAAATTTGTCTTCAAGGCCAGACTGCGAAAGTCGTAACGACCCGATTGTGTCAGTGGATTCAAAATATTTGGGTAGAACAAAGAAACCGAGGCCAACGAGACCAAGAAAAAATATTCCAAGAATAATAAACAGGCTGCCAAGTTTTGACTTTTTTGAACCGTAATTGGAGGCCTTTTCTTCAGAGCTCACAGTGGAGAAATCCGGTGGCTCTTTACCAACCTGGGTCGAGCCTACGTCTGTTACAATGGCCTCCTCGACAACCACATCATCGATTTTAAATTTTTTATTTACCTTCTTATCTGCCAAAAAAACTACCTATTTCTTTCTACAATTTACCTGTCTTAGTTTTTCAAACTAAACCCATTAATCGATTTTTATTCTCATGAGCGGGACTATAGCTTCAAGCATAGAGCGCGCATCAGGCTGAAGGGAAACTATAATCTGACCAAAGCCCGCTTTTTCGCAGTATTTTGCTACATTTTCACTAATTACAACGGCCGTATGCCGAGTCCAGCTATATTTCATTTTACAAAAGCTTTGGGCGCTCCGGGTTGAAAAAAGGGGGACAACCACATCCCTTCCAGCTTGCAGAAGGTTTTGGGTTTCTGGCTTAAGTGGTTGTTCAGTTTGATGGTATGTAATCAAATTTTTTATTTTTAATTCTGTACCAAGAAAGTGGTTACTAAAATCGATAGTAGTAAAAGAGCCGCGAACATGTACCAACAGTCCTTTTGGTGAAATTTTAGCCAGGGCGTTAGCAAGTTCTTTAGCTGTTTTACCCATATTTTTTGCCACAAGACCACACTCACAGGCTAGACGCGTGGTAGAGCTACCGACACAATATGCCGGAAAGCCACACTCAATTAACCCAGCGGGTAGATGTCTAAGGGCATTTTTTGACGTAATCAAAATCCCTCTGACATTTGAAAAATCAAAAGTCACGTCTAATGCATTAATCTGCAAAATTGGGTCAATTAAAATTTTTTCTGGTTTCACGCCTGCATTTTCAAGATCCTTAGCAAACCTTAATGCCTGATCAATAGGCCGTGTAACCAATATTTGAGGCATTGAGCCTCCTTAGGATTGAGCAAAAACTGAAGTAGTGTTATGATTTAACTTAGATTCAATCAATAGGAACAAAGCAATGACTAACATTAGCAGTACGTTAATTCCAAGTCTATTGTACTCCAAACTTATGTCTATAAATGTCCAATCTAAAGAGCAAAAACCATGACTATTTGCATACTTGGGGCCGGTGCTTTCGGTACAGCTTTGGCGATCGCCTTGTCAGGTAACGAAAAAGTGCAGCTATGGGGTCGTAATGAAAAGTCCACGCGCACCATTAAAGAAACTCGTAAAAACTCAAAACTACCAGGTCACGAATTAGGACCCAATGTTTCCGTAACGAGCGATTTAAACGAGGCACTGCAGGGTTCCAGTTTGGTTCTTTGCGCCGTTCCCCTTCAAAATACACACCAGGTTTTGCAAAACATTTCTAGATATCTAGAAGGCCAAGCTCTAATCGGTTGCAGCAAAGGAATTGACCTGGATAGTGGGCTTGGTGGCTATTCCATATTAAAAAGCTTGTATCCAGATGGCCCAGTTGGAATCCTCACCGGCCCAAGCTTTGCGGTAGATATAGCCAAGGGCCTGCCAACCGCCCTGACTCTAGCCTCTAATGAAAACGACGACCTTGGTGAATGGCAAATTAAGCTATCAAATGGTACCTTAAGGATTTATATATCACACGATCCCATTGGTGCAGAAATTGGTGGAGCTTTGAAAAATGTTATCGCCATCGCTTGTGGCGCCGCTGTTGGCGCCGGCTTAGGAGAGAGCGCAAGGGCCGCCCTGATAACAAGAGGCCATGCAGAAATAATTCGATACGCGATGCGGCTTGGGGCACAGGCTGAAACACTGGCTGGCCTTTCTGGCTTTGGTGACCTTTGCCTAACTTGTACATCAAATAAGTCGCGAAATTACTGCTACGGTATGGAACTCAGTGGAACAAAGGGCTTGGACCCAAGCCGCACTATAGAAGGAAAAGCAACTGCACTGGCGATGGTTCCCATTTTAAAGCGTTTAGATATTGAAATGCCTATTACTGAAGCTGTTGCAAAACTTTGTTCTGGAACAGCCAATGTTTCAGAAGTCATGGCTGACATCATGGCACGGCCACTTAAAAAAGAAATACAATGCGTGTAGTGCTCATGGCCCATGATAAAACTGATCGCCTCACCGTTCAGGTTTTAAACCGAGAGGCTCACCTACAATATATCAAAAAGACAGGAGTTGTAGACATGGCGGGACCCCTACTTGATGGTAGTGGTCAAATGTGAATATCCCTAATTATCTTGGAAGTGAAAAGTATGGCTGAGGCAACGGCTTGGGCCACAAACGATCCCTATAGTCAGTCAAATTTATCTGAAAGCGCAAAACTTGTCGAATGGAATAAGCTAATTGGTTAAGTAAGATTAACTCACCAACATTTAAAGAAAAGGGCGCAACTTACCGGCGCCCTCTTCTTTAAAATGGTCCTTGAGCGTACTAGTAGCGATAGTGGTCTGGCTTAAATGGGCCATCAGTTCCAACGCCAATATAGTCAGCCTGCTCCTTGTTAAGCGAAGACAACTTCACACCAATACGATCTAGGTGAAGTCGAGCCACTTTTTCATCCAGGTGCTTGGGCAAGATATACACGTCATTATTGTAATCATCGCCTTTGGTCCACAGCTCGATCTGCGCCAAAACTTGGTTGGTGAACGAAGCTGACATCACGAATGATGGATGGCCTGTCGCATTGCCAAGGTTCAACAAACGGCCTTCGGACAGCAGGATCAAGCGATTGCCGTTCGGCATTTCGATCATATCGACCTGCTCTTTAATGTTGGTCCACTTATGATTTTTTAAGTTTGCTACCTGGATTTCATTATCAAAGTGACCAATGTTTCCAACTATAGCCATGTCTTTCATCTCACGCATGTGCTCGATACGGATCACGTCTTTGTTTCCAGTAGTGGTGATAAAAATATCCGCGCTTGAAACAACATCTTCGATTAAAACAACCTCAAACCCGTCCATAGCAGCTTGCAACGCACATATCGGATCAACTTCCGTTACCTTCACGCGTGCTCCGGCGCCACTTAAAGAAGCCGCAGAGCCTTTACCAACATCACCATAGCCGAGAACTACCGCTACCTTACCAGCCATCATCGTATCAGTTGCCCGACGGATACCGTCAACCAAAGATTCCTTGCAGCCATATTTGTTATCGAATTTTGATTTAGTTACTGAATCATTCACATTAATCGCTGGAAATGGCAGTTGACCCTGCTTGACCAATTCATAAAGGCGGTGAACTCCGGTTGTTGTTTCCTCAGATACGCCCTGAATGGCAGCACGAGTTTTGACGAACCAGCCAGGTGTCTTTGCCATACGCTTCTTAATCTGTGCAAATACCGCTTCCTCCTCTTCAGAGGTCGGAACTTCAATTAGATCAGTTTCACCTTCTTCAACACGTGCTCCCAAAAGAACATATAATGTAGCGTCACCACCATCATCCAAGATCATGTTGGCTCCATCTGGGAACATAAACGAGCGATCAAGGTAATCCCAATGCTCTGTTAAAGACTGGCCCTTAATTGCAAACACAGGTGTACCACCTTCAGCGATAACCGCCGCCGCATGATCTTGGGTTGAAAAAATATTACACGAGGCCCATCGTACGTCAGCACCTAACTCCACAAGCGTTTCAATCAGAACAGCTGTTTGGATGGTCATGTGTAGTGAGCCAACAATCCGAGATCCCTTTAGCGGCTGGCTCTCACCATATTCTTTACGCAAAGCCATAAGGCCTGGCATTTCAGTTTCTGCGATATCTAATTCTTTGCGGCCAAACCCAGCCAATGCAATGTCTTTTACTATATAGTCATTTTCCATTTTTTTATATGTTCCTAGTGTAAAGATTGTTTAATGATTTCGAAATTTTTTAGTTTTAATAATTTGGTGCCAGTTACCATCAGCAGGACATTTGGACAATAGTAGAACAAATATATTAAGATTAATTTGAGGAGCAGAGATTAATGATACAAAATAGAGCATGGCAACGAATGCTATCCGGTCGTAGGTTAGATCTTCTTGATCCCACAGCCGTTGATATTGAGGTTGAAGATATCGCACACGGCCTAGCATTTGTGGCGCGATGGAACGGTCAAACAATCGGCGAATTTCCTTACTCTGTTGCAGAACACTCACTTTTAGTTGAGGAAATTTTCACTCGCCTCAACCCAAAAGCAAAGCCTGCTCAACGACTTATTGCACTTCTCCACGATGCTCCTGAATATGTCATTGGAGATATGATATCTCCAGTTAAGGCCTCCGTTGGTCCTGGTTACGATCAGCTGGATAAACGCCTAGCCGCTGCAATCCACATGCGGTTTGGATTATCCACAATCATACCTGCTGCGCTTAAAAAACAAATTAAGAAAGCAGATAAAGTAAGTGCTTGGCTTGAAGCCACACAACTTGCAGGCTTTTCCAAGTTAGAGGCTGATAAGTTATTTGGAAAAGTAGATGAGAAAATAATGAGGGAGCTTAAAGTGGTTTTAAGGCCCCCCGTTGAGGTGCGACACGAATTCATGCGCCAACACGCAAACCTATTGAGTAAAATTTAATACCAATTTTTAGTTGTTTTATATTCAAACAAGAAAAACCTTTTAGATCAACGTGGGCTCCGTTTAGCTAAAATACGCTGGAGGGTCCTACGGTGCATACTAAGTCTCCGTGCCGTCTCACTTACATTTCTATCACACAGTTCATAAACTCTTTGTATATGCTCCCAGCGAACCCGATCCGCTGACATCGGGTTTTCAGGCGGTGGTGGGAGATCGTCTCCACTAGCTAAAAGTGCATTTGTAATATCAGTCGCATCAGCTGGTTTTGAGAGATAATCAGTGGCACCAATTTTAACAGCAGCAACTGCTGTAGCTATTGCACCATAGCCAGTAAGAACCACAACACGACTATCCGGACGCTTTGCACGCAAGGTCTCAACAACATCCAGGCCGTTTCCATCCTCCAACCTTAAATCTACAACAGCATATGCCGGAGGCCTTGCAGTTGCGATTGCACAGCCAGCTGCCACTGACCCTGCCTGCTCCACTGAAAAACCTCTTTTGTCCATAGCTTTAGCAAGGCGTTTCAAAAACGGCTCATCGTCATCTACCAAAAGCAATGATCTGTCTTCACCAATTTCAAGTTGTCCAGTTACCATTATTTGATCCTCTTAATCTGTCTTAAGATAACAACATGGGTCGAATTGCGCCAGTATCAAGCAGCGTTGACTACACAGGCAACTCGATCAGCAACCGTTTGAGGCGATAAGTCACTTCTGAGAAAATCAACAAACCCAAATTCAGGCATCATTAAATAGGTAAAACTTGAGTGATCCATAAGATAATACTCATCGTCATCTCCCGGTTGTTTTTGATAATACACCTTGTAAGATCTAGCTACCTTAGAAATTTGCTCCAATGTACCTGTAAGGCCAACTAAATTGGGGTGGTTGTTCGAGGCAAAGTCAGCCAAATATTCTGTTGTGTCGCGTTTTGGATCAATAGTTATAAATACTGGCCTGACCGTGAGTCCTATGTCTGCTAAGATATCAACAGCAACTGAGTTGCGGCCCACATCCATGGGGCAAACGTCTGGGCAAAATGTATAACCAAAATATACCAGTGCTGGCTGATCCAAAACGTCTAAATCAGTTACAGTTAGACCCTTTTGATCAACTAATTCAAACGGTCCACCAATTGAGCCACCTGCAACCCCACCCGAAACACAGGCCTCAAAGCGATTGGCAGGCGCCGTGATCTGTGTGTAAAGAAAGGTACCAATCAATAGTATCAGCAGTAAGGCCGCTGTAAAGGCTGAAAACTTTTTACTAGGCATTATGGCTCCTTCTGAACTTTCGTTATATTAGTTATAGCATAAGGGCGAGCCTGTTTAGTTTTAGTTTGTCACAGGAGTGAAAAATGCCACAACCAAGTACTGGCTACATCGACCAAAGTGCACGTAGTAATTGGATGCGGCTCCGCACTCTAGTATTGGTTCGGTGGTTTGCAATCGCTGGCCAGATTGTAACTTTAATTATTGCTCAGTATCTCTATGAGCTGGAGTTAGCGCTTATACCCTGTGCCACTGTGATTGGCATGTCCGTACTCACAAATCTTTTTGCATTGTTAGTTTTTCCTGACAACCGACGGCTGTCTGAAACAGAAACAATGTTTACGCTTCTATTTGATACGCTTCAGCTGTCTTTGCTTTTGGCCTTTACTGGAGGGCTTAGCAATCCATTTGCACTGCTCATTCTTGCTCCAGTAGCCATTGCAGCGACAGTCCTACCAACCAGATCAACTCTCTTATTGGCCATTTGCGCGATAGGTATGATTACAGTTGTTGGCCTAATACACCTTCCCCTAGACACGGCTACAGGTAACTTAATGAATATGCCTGATGTCTTTGTGTTTGGTTTCTGGGTTGCAATTGTGACAGGTATAATTTTTATCTCAGTTTATACCAGGCGCGTAACAGCAGAGATGACCTCTATGTCGGAAGCCCTACTGGCCACACAAATGGCACTCGCCCGAGAGCAAAAACTGACTGACTTAGGTGGTGTGGTTGCCGCAACAGCCCATGAACTTGGAACCCCACTGGCTACGATAAAGCTTACTAGCGCAGAGCTGATGGAAGAAATGGAAGATTCTCCAGAACTTCATGCTGATGCACGCCTTATTCATGAGCAGGCGGATAGATGTCGAGACATCTTAGCCTCTATGGGACGGGCTGGAAAAGATGACTTACATTTGCGAGTGACCCCATGGTCGGCATTGGTACGCGAGGCTGCTGAGCCACACTTAGAACGTGGCAAAACAGTTCTTTTTACATTCAATAATAATGATGAGTTTGACACCAATCAGCCCCAAACCATGCGCAAGCCTGAAGTAATTCACGGTCTCAGAAATCTTGTTCAAAATGCAGTAGATTTTTCTAATTCAAATGTTCACATAGATATTGGGTGGGACCAAACTCATGTTTACGTCAAAATTTGTGACGACGGTCGTGGGTTTGAGCCACAGATTTTGAACCGTATTGGTGATCCATTTGTCCGAAGCAGAAAGCGCAACAAGTTGATTACTGACCGTCCCGGTTACGACGGAATGGGTCTTGGATTGTTCATTGCCAAAACCCTTCTTGAGCGCTCCGGCGCAAAGCTAGGTTTTTCGAATGGGATCGGATCGGATGACATTGGTGGGGCAATTGTTAGTGTAAATTGGCCAAGCAAAAAGCTAGTGGTTGATGCTCCAGCTTTTGGTAAAAACGAACTAATAGAAGTTTAACACCCTACCAGACTTTAGTTTAAACCCGTTTGGCGTGTTTCATTGTCGAATTTTAATTGCAAAAATTTATAAAGGTATATAATTTTTTTCATAATAACGACACGCTGATTTTACTACGGTGATTCTAATTATGATAGAGCCTCCACCTTACTACGACAGAAGCCATATCGAATTCTTAGAAAAATTATGGGGAGACGGTTACCTATCTCCTGGTGGCCCTGACGAAGTCAAGCGGATATTGGGGGATGTTGACTTATCGAAAGCCACTGTTCTTGATATTGGGTGCGGAAGCGGTGGAATTACTGTGAGCCTAGTTAGTGATTATGGCGCACAGAAAGTAATTGGCATTGACGTTGAAACTGATGTTTGTCAGGTCGCCTCGCAACGAGTTAAAAAGTTAGGGTTAGAAAAAGACATCGATATTGTGAGGGTGAAACCAGGAGGTTTTCCCTACGATGACGCATTCTTCGATGTTGTTTTTTCAAAGGACTCGATAGTACATATCGAAGATAAGGAGCAACTTGCAAAGGAAGTCTTTAGGGTCCTCAAGCCAGGAGGGCACTTTCTGGGATCGGATTGGTTGCGCTCAAATGATGATGCCCCTTCACCAGAAATGTTGCACTATCTTAAATTAGAAGACCTAGGCTTCGAAATGGCTTCGCCAAATAGATACAGCCACGCCTTAACGAAGGCAGGTTTTCAAGATGTTTTTCTATCTAATAGAAACAGGTGGTATACACAAAAAGCGAAGCAGGAAGTGTTAGACCTGTCAAAGGTAATGAGGCAGGAATTTGAAGACATTTCATCCAAACAATACATGGATCTAACAATCAAAACCTGGAACGCCATGATTACTGTTTTAGAAACCGGAGAGCATTGCCCGCATCACATAAAATGTAAAAAGCCATTCAATAAATAATCTTAAACTAGATACATATTGTCCCTTTAAGACAATAAAATAAAAAAATTGAGGTGTAAGAGTGCCATTGGACAATCAATCTCTAGCTCACGAATATCGCACTAACGGTTATCTCTCACCCGTGTCTTTTCTTAGTGAAGGAGAAGCTGCTGGGCATCGAAAAAGGATGGAAGTGGCAGAAAAGGAAATTGGGTCACTACACTATCGTTCAAAGGCGCATACTTTTTTGACATCAGCTTGGGAACTGGCGTCAATGCGGCAAGTTCTTGATCTAGTCGAAAAAATGATAGGACCAAATATTCTTCTTTTCAATGCGACATATATTATAAAAGAGCCTAACTCTCTCAGCCATGTTAGTTGGCACCAAGATCTTACCTATTGGGGCTTAAGCCATGATGACCAAGTAAGCATGTGGATGGCTCTTTCCCCGGCAACTCAAGAAAGTGGTTGTATGAGAATGGTGCCAGGAAGTCATGAAGGAGGTCGTCAAAAACACGAGGTAGCGCCTGATGAAACAAATGTACTTCTGCAGGGTCAAACCGTAAAGGCAGTGGACGAGGAAACTGCTATCTTATGTCCTCTAAAGCCAGGAGAAGCCACTTTTCATCATGGCTGGACGCTGCATGCATCGATGCCAAACAAATCAAACGACCGGCGCATTGGCCTTAATGTCCAATATCTTGCCACTCACGTACGTCAGACTAAGCACAAAAACGACACTGCAATTTTGGTAAGGGGTCAGGACAAATTTAATCATTTTTCCAGAGACGTACCAGCAAAATCCGACCTTGAACCCAAAGCGATGAAGCGACAAGAAGAGCTTGAGAAACTTTACAATGAAACTGCAGGCAACTCTTAAAACATTAGTCCGCAAAATAAACTGATTATATCGGAGCCCTAATGTTTGAAAATTTTCCACATAAGCCACTCTTTGGTGCAAACCTCGTTTCAAAGCTCTTTGCAGAAGATACAAGAGATGACAAACTTGATCTCGGTCTTGGCGTTTACAAAAGCAGCGAAGGTCAAACAACCATCTTGCGATCTGTTAAGAAGGCCGAAGCGCGACTATTGAAAGGTCAGGAAACGAAATCTTATGTTGGTTTGGCTGGAGATAAGGTCTTCTCTCGCCGCCTAGCGGAACTTACTATGGGGTCTGATCAGGCATGGGATCGTATCTCCATTGCGCAAACACCGGGTGGTGTAGCAGCAATGCGGGTGGGATTTGAGATGGTTCACGCTGCGCAGCCAGGCGCTACAGTTTGGGTATCCAATCCGACATGGGCGAACCACCCCCCAATTATCCAGCATGCCGGATTAGCAGTGCAAGCCTATCCTTACCTTAATGAAGAAACAGGTGGCGTTGATTTTGACGCCATGACCAAATGTTTGGGCGGTTTACCTGCTGGTGACGTCGTCCTGCTACAGGCGAGTTGTCATAATCCAACGGGCGCGGGGCTGGAAAACGCACAGTGGGATATCATTGCTGAGCTTTGCAAAAAACGTGGCTTATTGCCGTTTCTTGATGTTGCCTACCAAGGGTTTGGCATGGGGATTGAGGAAGACTCATATGCGCCACGTTTGTTTGCAAAGGTTATGCCAGAACTTTTGGTTGCAGTTACTTGTTCCAAGAATTTTGCAAATTACAGAGACCGAGTAGGTATTATAGCAATTCAAGCTACTAATTCAGATACGGCACACCGCTCATCCCTGAAAATGCTGGACTTGATCAATGCTCTTTATGCCATGCCACCAGACCACGGCGCAGCGATCGTAAGTGATATTCTATCTGATCGGGGTCTTCGTAGTGAGTGGGAACGCGAATTAGCCGAAATGCGTGAACGTTTGGCAAACTTGCGGATCGCCCTTGCAGCAGCAATGCGGCGCGAAACCAACAGCACTGAATTCGACTTCCTTGAACGACAGCAAGGAATGTTTTCAATATTGCCGGTAACTCCTGAGCAGGTTGAGGCAATGCGCATTGACCACGGAATGTACATTGTAAGCAATGGTCGTATTAATATCGCCGGTATTGCAGAGAGCCAAGTTAATCGGGTGGCAAAGGTAATTGCAGGCGTACGTCAAGTCAGCTCCACATAAAATCAATTTTAGTGGACCATCGTCCAATGGCACATTCTGGCTGGTGTTATAGTACCAGTCACGCAGTGACTGTTTTTAGGGAAATCGTAAAATGAAGAGCATAATTTGTTGGCGTAGGAGGTTTTTGCCAGCGTTGGTAGTATTCTTTATGTTAATTATTGGGGTCTTTATGCTGTCAAGTTGCGAACAGTTTGGAGCAAATCCGTCTGGGGCTTATCTAAGTGATATAGAGGCATCTCCAAACTACGATGCGCAGGAAGCGCAATTTGTGAATGAAGAGACCAATGTTCTTAGCGGTATTGGCGATGACATAAATTTTTGGGACGATCCCTTTGGGCGCGATACGCCAAATTTTCTTTTTAATTCCAACCAAACCTCACCAAACACACTTATGCCAGAAGTTCAAAATACCGATATGTTAGATTTTCTTAACAGTGAATCTACTGTTAAGTTTATATGGCTGGGGCATTCATCAATTTTGCTTTCAATAGATGGTAAAACCGTCCTAATTGATCCAGTTTTTTCAAAAAATGCAGCGCCCGTTTCATTTATGATTAAGCGTTTTCAGCCACCAGTCATAACTTTAGATAAAATGCCAAAGGTGGACTACATTCTGATTTCACATGATCACTATGACCACCTCGATATGGAAACGGTCAAATATTTCAATGAAAAACAAACAACCTTTATTCTTCCGCTTGGGGTGGGTTCACATTTACGACGTTGGGGTATTGATCAATCAAAAATTATTGAACTTGATTGGTGGAGTAATGTTGACTTGGGAGACCTTTCATTCACGGGGACGCCAGCAAAGCATTTTTCAGGTAGGCTTGGACTATTATCTCCAATGAAGACGCTGTGGTCTTCGTGGGTAATAAAAAGTTCGGCAAACAGCATCTACTTCAGTGGCGACTCAGGCTATGATACACATTACAAAAAAATCGGTGACCGGCTTGGCCCATTTGACGTCATTTTCATGGATAGCGGCCAGTATAACGAACGCTGGCGAGCAATGCACAATATGCCCCACGAAGTAATCAAGGGTTTTAAGGATCTTGGGGGCCGCTATCTCGTACCTGTGCATTGGGGCATGTTTAATATTTCGCTGCACAACTGGTTTGACCCGCCAGCCGAAGTAACTGCTAGATCCCGAGATAGCGAAATACAACTTATTACACCCCGGCTCGGTGAAATAGTTTCATTGGAAAATCCACCGCTGTTTGATGAATGGTGGACAACAGTAGACTAACAAAAAGAAAGGCAGTTGCTTTGAAAGGTCTTTTCACTATGCAGAAAAGTACTACAGTGGTGTCATGTTAGAAACAGCTCGTATTATATCTCTTTATGTAGTTCCTAGCTTTATTTGCCTTACTCTTGTTGGTTTTATTGTACAAATTGCGTACGAGAGGACGCAAAATAGAGAAAAAACCAGAAGAAATGGCAAAACTAGAACAAAGTGAAACTGGCCATTGACTAGAGAATTAGAAATTGAAGCCTTTTTAGATAGGGCCGGTTGGTCCAATGCTCGACGCTTACCTTTAGCTGGCGATGCTGGAAATAGAAGGTATGAACGCCTAGCTGATCCCATTCAGGGTAGTGCTATTTTGATGGATGCTGTACCAAAACTTGGTGAGGACATTCGACCCTTTTTAAAGATCGCTCAACATCTGACAGATTGTGAAATTTCATCTCCAGAAATATTTAGTCACAACATTTCACTAGGTTTAATCCTTATGCAAGATTTTGGCGATGAACTCTTATACAAAGTAGCCAATGAGTCCCCACACCTTGAATTACGATTATATCGGATAGCAATTGATGCGCTCAGAGAATTACACAAATCACCTCCTCCCAAAGAAGTTAGTAATTACTTAGCGCCTGAAATGGCCCAAGCTTCGGCCACAACACTTTTGTGGTATTGCGACGAAGGTCTTTCAGAGAAAATTGGGTTAGAAGTAGAAAACAGCCTGAGATCGTTGGACTGGTCCAATCCTGTTCTAGTTCTTCGAGACTATCATGCTCAAAATCTAGTTTATAGAAATGAACAAATCGGAATAGCTCAAATGGGGGTGCTAGACTTTCAAGACGCGCAACTAGGCCACCCACTTTATGATGCGACGTCACTGATCCATGATGCACGGCGCAGCCTAGACCTGTCTGTGGTTAACCTGTTGGTTAAAGAGCTTGCTGAACATTATAATGGGCGGGATGACTTTAAATATGCCTTTGCAGCAATAAGTGCCCAACGAAACCTGCGCATTTTAGGTGTATTTTCCCGTCTCTGTTTGCGAGATGGAAAGCCAAACTACCTAAATCTAATACCTCATGTCTGGAAAAACTTGTGGAAAGATTTGAGCCACCCGCGTCTTTCAGGGCTTAATGATGTCTGTAAAAACTTACCCACCCCAAGTGCAGAATTTTTAGAAGGGCTAAAACAGAATGCGTAACGCGCCTGACGAACTAATGCTTTTTGCTGCCGGTTTGGGCACACGTATGCAACCACTCACGACCGACACCCCCAAGCCTTTAATTAAAGTTGCGGGACTCACTTTATTAGATCGCACGTTGCGCTTGGCCAATGAGGGTGGCATCAAAAATATCATCGTCAATACCCACTACTTGGGAGAGGCAATTAAAAAACATCTGCGAAATACATCTGTCAAAATTTTTCACGAGAAAAAGCTTTTGGATACCGGTGGTGGCCTGAAAAATGCATCCGCAATCTTTAAGGGTAGCACTGTATTTACAAGTAACAGTGACGCTATTTGGTTTGGCGAAAATCCATTCTTGTTTTTAGCCAAACATTGGGAAGACGACTGTGATGCGTTGCTTTTATGTGCGCAAATAGACAACGTCCACGGACGTGAAAAGCCCGGTGATTTTCATTTGTTTGAAAACGGTACTGTTGGGCGTTCTGGAAACTGGGTTTATCTCGGTGTACAAATTATAAGGCTCTCCCTAGTTCATGAAATAAATGAAAGTGTTTTTTCTCTTAACCTAATTTGGGATAATTTAATTGCACGCAAGAGACTGAAGGCCATTTCATATTCGGGCCAGTGGTGTGACATTGGGCGACCTGAAAATATAAATATTGGTGAGCAATTATTAGGGCGTAAAATTGTTTAGGGCTCAAAATTCACCACATATATTTGGTACTCAATCCAATCAAAACTTTCCCGAAGCTTTACTTGCGGGGCTAACAAAAAAGCTAGAGGGGTGTCCCCCAGAAGATTGGGCCCAGGTCATAATTTACGTGAATACGCGCCGAATGCAGCGTAGACTTTATCAGCTTTTCTTAGACGGGCCAGCCCGACTTTTGCCAACAATTCGTTTAATAACAGACATTGCGAATGATCCCAGCCTGACGGATTTGCCAATGCCTATTCCAACGCTCAAAAGACGACTCGAAATCACCCAACTAGTGCGGGAATTACTGGATCGTGTGCAAGACTTGGCACCTCGCAGTGCTGTTTTTGATTTGGCCAACAGCCTGGCTGCCTTGATGGATGAAATGCAGGGGGAGGGTATTGAACCAAAAGCCTTGAAGAATTTGGACATATCAGATGTATCAGGTCATTGGGAGCGAGCCCTACAGTTTATCAATATAGTGCAAGGCTACTTCGAAGATGGTGCAATTCCAGATACAGAGACCCGTCAGCGTGCCTGCGTCTTAGCCTTAGCCAAAGGTTGGAAAGTTTCTCCGCCCAACCATCCTATAATTATGGCCGGATCTACTGGATCACGCGGCACAACCTTTCAACTGATGTTAGCTATTGCGGGACTTCCACAGGGAGCTGTCGTCTTACCTGGGTTTGATTTTGACATGCCCTCCAGTGTCTGGGATAAGCTTAGCGATCCTAACACCGGTGAGGACCACCCTCAGTTTAGGTTTTCACACCTCCTCAACTCACTGGGTATTAAGGCTAAACAAGTGGAGCCTTGGACTGGTGATGCCACAACATCGTCTGCGCGAAACAAACTGATTTCACTAGCAATGCGGCCCGCACCAGCAACACATCACTGGCAAAAGGAGGGGCCAAACCTCAAAAACCTAGACGAAGCCACCAGTGAGATTACCTGGCTAGAGGCTCCCGATCAGAGAATCGAGGCAATGGCAATTTCTTTGAGGTTGCGGGAAGCAACAGAAACTGGGGAGAGTGCAGCCGTCATCACTCCAGACAGAAACCTCACACGCCGAATTTCGTCAATACTTGCGGCCTGGAATATAACGGCCGATGACAGTGCTGGTGTTCCTCTTAGCCTGACCGCACCAGGGCGATTTTTGCTTCATGTGTTAGAGCTGGCCCAACCACAGATAACGCCCGAGGGCTTACTGATATTATTGAAGCATCCCCTCGCGCATTCTGGCAGCGACCGCGGCCAACACCTACTCAACACGCGCGAATTAGAAATATACCTCCGCCGAAAGGGACCAGCGTTTTTATCACCAAAATCATTATTAAAATGGGCCAATGATAAAGATTTATATCTGACGTGGGTCAACTGGCTTATTAGCTGTGTCTTTTCCCATTGGCCCATAGGATCCCAGCCAATGGAATCTTGGCTAGATCACCATTGTGCTATTGCTAAACGACTTTCCGATGGACCGTCAGAAACAGAAGGAAAACTCTGGGAACAGGCTCCCGGCCGTGACACAAAAAAAGTTATAGATGAGTTGTTACTTCATGGAACCGCTGCTGGCGATTTAGATCTTCTTGATTATAGTTCAATTTTGCACGGTGTCTTAGGTACAAGTGAAACAAGAGATCAGAACATAACACATTCCAATATTTTAATCTGGGGTACGCTTGAGGCCCGAGTTCAAAGTGCTGACTTAGTGATTCTTGCAGGGTTAAATGATGGGGCATGGCCCGAGCCACCCACACCTGACCCTTGGTTAAACCGAAACTTGCGACTTCAAGCTGGATTGCTATTGCCAGAACGAAAGATCGGGCTTTCTGCACATGACTTTCAACAAGCCATTGGGGCTAAGTCTGTATGGGTTACCCGGGCGTTACGCTCAGATGATGCAGAAACAGTCCCGTCCCGTTGGTTAAACCGAATAGAAAACCTTCTTAGTGGCTTGAACAAGCAGGGTGGTGGTAATTGGCTTCAAGACATGCGGCGGCGGGGCGCTGACTGGCTTGAATTGGTAGAGCAGATCGAGATCGCACCCAGCGTAGACCCAACACCCCGACCCTCTGTGGCACCACCAATCCACACTAGACCAATCCAGTTGGCTATCACTGACGTAAAACACCTCATTCGTGATCCCTATGCCATCTATGCAAAACACATATTAGGGCTAAAGCGGCTAGATCCACTGAAAAAATCCCCAAGCGCGCCTTTGCGAGGTACCGTTATTCACGATATTTTGGAGGCTTTCATTAAAGCTGGACCATGGAGGACTGCTGAACAAGCTAAGATTAAATTGCTTGAGTTATCTCAAACAATGCTAGAAGATCTGGTACCTTGGCCTACTGCCCGGCGAATGTGGCAAGCAAGGGTTGTGCGTTTTGCTGATTGGTTCACGAAGGGTGAAATTCTGCGACAAGCAGACTTATTGTCGTCACATACTGAAGTTTGGGGCAGGGCAACCGTAACAGACACAGGTTTTACATTGGTGGGAAAGGCTGACCGAGTGGATGTTCTTCATGACGGTACAGCTCGTATCTATGACTATAAAACTGGGCCACTTCCCAGCAGTGCTCAGCAGCTCCACTTTGACAAACAGCTCCTACTTGAAGCGGAGATATTACAGCAAGGGGGCTTTGAGGGTCTCAATGTACTGCAAGTTGCAGAAGCAACATACATCGGCGTTGGCAATGAACTTAAACTTGCCAAAGCACCACTAGGTGAGGATGAGGTTTGGGTTAAATTTTCGAAACTAATAAAATCATATCAAAACCCTGACCAAGGCTACACAGCACGACGCGCCATGCTCATGGTAGACGTACCATCAGATTATGACCAACTTGCACGCTACGGGGAGTGGGGGACTAACGAGCAGCCTCTTTTAATCAAAACATGAAAATGAACGATGCAAGCCAAAGGCAGGTCGAAGCCGCCGATCCAGCTCGTTCCACTTGGTTAGCCGCAAATGCTGGCTCAGGAAAAACCCACGTACTGACAGATAGAGTGGCGCGCCTGCTACTTGAAGGTGTAATGCCACAAAATATCTTGTGTCTTACCTACACCAAGGCTGCAGCTTCAGAAATGCAGAACCGTCTTTTTCAACGTTTGGGTCGTTGGACTATGCTGGAAAATGATAAGCTTTTAAGCGAACTTCAGGAATTAGGTATTGAGCACAGCTTAAACGTGGAGGATGTTAGCCGCGCTCGTACGCTTTTTGCCCGAGCCATTGAGGCACCCGGCGGCCTAAAAATTCAAACAATACACTCGTTCTGCGCCTCAATTCTTAGGCGATTTCCCCTTGAGGCTGGTGTAAGTCCCCAATTTATTGAAATCGATGAGAGAGCTCAAAAGATTTTACTGGGTGAAGTATTAGAGGTCATTTCTGACAGAACGGGAAGTTCCAGCTTTGATGGAATTGCGCACCACTTTACTGGTGCGGAGGTGCATGACGTTATGCGTTCTGTTTTAAACTTGTCCAAGCTTTTTGAGGCCACCACTACCCAGGAGGATATTTGGAGAGGGCTTGGCTTAAGACCCGGTTATCAAGATCAAGATTTACAAGATGACTGCTTTTTACCAGGCGATAGCGATCTGATATTTAAGCTTCGGACAACCCTTCTAAGCAAGACCGGAAATGACCTTAAGGCTGGAGAAAATATGCTGGCCATAAAGGGTCCTGACCTTAAAGTGGTTGATCTACTGGTTTTGGAATCTGTATTTCTAACAAAATCTGGAGCAAATCCCTTCACAGCAAAGACTAAAACCTTCCCAACAAAGGACACACGCCTTGGATTGACTTACCTTGAGCAACTGGAAGAATTAATGGTGAGGGTCGAGAGCGTTCGACGAAACCGAGTAGCACTACGTACCGCACAACGAACAGAAGCGCTTTACCACTTTGCTACAGAATTTTTGCAAACCTATCATGAACACAAGCAACGGCGTGGTTTTCTAGATTTTGATGATCTCATACTTCGCACCCAAACACTTCTCTCAGATGAGCGTGTAGCTAATTGGGTGCTCTTCAGACTGGATGGAGGCGTCGACCATATTTTAGTGGATGAAGCTCAAGATACCAGCCCAGCACAATGGGATGTAATTAAGCTCCTTGCTCAGGAATTTACTTCTGGACAAGGCGCCCGAGCCGACGTGCATCGAACCATATTTGTAGTTGGAGATAAAAAGCAATCAATCTTCTCTTTTCATGGCGCAGACCCAGAAGGGTTTGACAGAATGCGAGACCAGTTTGAAGCTCAATTACTTGAGATCAAGCAACCATTTCAATCTACCACCCTCAATTATTCCTTTCGATCATCACCCACAATACTAGACCTAGTAGATCAGGTTTTTTCTAATCGGAAGGGCTTGGGGTCCCAGTCAGACCACTTGGCTTATAAGTCTGAGCTCCCAGGTCGCGTCGATATTTGGCCAGTTTTTCAAAAACCACAAAAAATAGACACGCAACCTTGGACTGACCCTATCGACGAGGTCTCCGCCGACCATCAGGATAAACAATTAGCCGATGCGCTCTCCGCACAAATTAAAGAACTAATTGAAACTGAAACTATAACCCAGCTTGATCGTGATGGGACTACATTTCATCGAAAAATTTCTGCTGGAGACTTTTTAATTTTGGTTCAGAATCGTCAAAAGTTATTTTTTCGTGAAATTCATCGCGCTTGTAAGGAGGCTGGCCTGCCCATCGCTGGAGCAGATAGACTTAAGGTCTCCGCTGAGTTGGGGGTCAGGGATATTATATCACTACTTTCTTTTTTAGCGCTACCTGAGGATAACCTATCACTAGCAGAGGCCCTAAGGTCACCACTATTTGGTTGGTCCGAGCGGGACATGTTTAACCTTGCCCAGGGTAGAGACTCTCAGTTTTTGTGGCGCAGCCTGCAGAACCGAGAAGTAGAATTTCCAGATACTGTTTGTAACTTAGTGGCATTGCGCAACCTTGCAGACTTCAAACGGCCCTTCGAGCTAATAAACCATATACTAATCACACAGGGTGGTCGTTCTAGACTTTTAGGTCAGTTGGGATTGGAAGCAGCCGAAGGAATTGACGCATTAGTCAGCCAGTCTCTTATCTACGAACAAAGCAATGTGCCTAGCCTAACTGGTTTCTTAGTCTGGCTGGATTCCGATGAACTCATTATCAAACGTCAAATGGACACCATTGAAGATAAAATTAGAGTCATGACCGTGCATGGTGCCAAGGGCTTAGAGGCGCCTATTGTTATACTACCAGACACCGCCGCCCGTTCCGCACCAACAACACCAGATGTGGTAGATCACCATGGACTTGCTGTTTGGAAACCAAACAAAAACCTTGTGCCTGAAATCCTAAACCCCACATTAGATAAATTGAAGTTGCGCCAGGTTGATGAGCTTGACCGGCTTTTATACGTTGCCCTAACCCGTGCTGAAAGCTGGTTAATTGTCATGGGATCTGGTGATATAAAAGAAGAGACAGACTGTTGGTATAATGCCATTCATGCAGCAGTTGTAGTCAAAGGCGCGGTACCCCTGATTACCACCGCAGGTATTGGCCTACGTTATGAGCCCAAGCCATGGCGGGCAGGTACACTGCGTCAAATAGATTTACGGAAAAAAAACAACCACCAAGTGCCTGATTGGGTAAAACCAACAACAAGCACCACTCCACCCTCAAAAAGCCCTCGCGCGCCATCCGACCTGGGGGGTGAAAAAATTGTGTCTGGCGGGTTAACACTGGTAAACCCTGATGCACGACGCTTGGGAACAGCCATCCACCTTCTACTAGAGACCCTGCCCAATACCCCAGAAGAAAAATGGAAAATTGTTGCGAAAAAAATAGTAGATGCTGACATCTTTTCCTTTGCTTGGGCGGAAGCTAAGGAAATACTTTATCACCCTGACCTTGCTCACATATTCGCTTCAGCTACATTTGGGGAAGTAAATGTATCAGCACATATTGATGAGCTAAATGGCGACCCAATCCAGGGCTCTATTGATCGCCTGATAATTTCAAATGATACCGTTTTAGCGATAGACTTTAAGACAAACCAAATAGTGCCAAAAACTCCCAAACAAGTTCCTGAAGGAATTTTGCGCCAACTAGGCGCTTATGCTTCAGCATTGCAGCAAATTTTTCCAGACCACCAAGTAGAAACAGCAATCTTGTGGACCAAAACCTGTTCTTTGATGAAGTTACCTAACCACCTAGTAATAACTTCGTTAGAAGGCGTATCCCCTTCTTGACGATAGACGACTACGACCTTAACTCTTTCTTTGAAGCAATTCATATCTGGAGAATGTCCAATGGCAACCGTAGCCGCTACCGATGAGACCTTTGATGCAGAAGTCAAAAATTCTGAAATTCCTGTTGTTGTAGATTTTTGGGCTGAGTGGTGCGGTCCATGTAAGCAAATTGGCCCAGATTTAGAGGAAATTTCTGTCGAAATGGAAGGTCAAATTAAAGTTGTTAAAGTTGATGTCGACAGTAATCCCTCAACAGCAGCAGCGCTCGGTGTTCGAGGCATTCCAGCTTTGTTTCTTTTTAAAGACGGCGAAGTTGTATCAAATAAGGTCGGTGCGGCACCCAAGACGGCTCTAAAAACTTGGATTGAAGACGCAATTTAAGCCCTGTGTTATTGTTAAGTCATGGTTTTATGTAGGCTCCTAAATATTTTTAGTAATCTTTATCTAACTCTGAATTTTTGAGGAGAGTTGTATGAGTAATACAGAGTTTCCCGGATGGCACGGCACTACGATTATTGGTGTTCGTAAAGGGAACCAAGTGGTTGTTGCGGGTGATGGGCAGGTGAGCTTAGGACCCACTGTAATTAAAGGAACCGCTCGCAAGGTTCGACGGCTTTCCCCAGGTGGCAATGATGTTGTCGTAGGGTTTGCTGGATCAACAGCAGACGCCTTTACCCTGTTAGAGAGACTTGAAGCCAAACTTGAAGCAACACCGGGTCAGCTTGCAAGAGCATCTGTAGAATTAGCTAAAGACTGGCGAACCGACAAATATCTGCAGAAACTTGAAGCTATGCTTATTGTTACTGATGGTGAAGAACTTCTTATTATAACGGGTGCAGGTGATGTTCTTGAACCTGAGCACGGCGTGGCAGCCATTGGGTCTGGTGGAAATTTTGCTCTGGCAGCAGCTCGAGGCCTTCAGGAAACGGAAATGGATGCGGAAAGCATCGCACGCAAGGCAATGTCGATCGCGTCAGATATTTGTGTCTACACCAACGGAAATCTTACCGTTGAAATAATCTCAAAATAATTAATTACGTTTTTTAAAAAGGTGTTCTTTTGACAGACCTAACTCCCCGCGAAATTGTTTCAGAATTAGACAGACACATAGTCGGACAAAACGATGCTAAACGAGCTGTCGCTGTAGCGCTTCGGAATCGTTGGCGACGCAAACAACTTGGAGATGATCTACGAGACGAGGTCTATCCCAAAAATATTTTAATGATTGGGCCAACAGGTGTTGGTAAGACTGAAATTAGTCGACGACTGGCAAAGCTTGCACGGGCGCCATTTCTAAAGGTAGAGGCTACCAAATTTACTGAGGTGGGATATGTCGGACGAGATGTAGAGCAAATTATACGTGATTTAGTTGACTCCAGTATTGCTATGACACGTGACCACATGCGCGAAGATGTTCAGGCCAAAGCAAAAGAGGCCGCGGAAGAAAGGGTTCTAGAGGCTATTGCTGGGGAAGATGCTAGAGACGCCACGCGTGAAATGTTTCGTAAAAAACTACGCAGTGGCGAATTAGATGACACAATCATAGAGCTTGAGGTTGCCGATACCACAAACCCAATGTCCATGTTTGATATTCCAGGACAGCCGAGTGGACAAATGGGTATGATGAATATTGGTGAGATTTTTGGTAAGGCAATGGGTGGAAAAAAAGTACGTAAGAAGCTTACAGTCGCAGCCAGCTATGAGGTTTTGCTTGGCGAAGAAGCCGATAACCTCCTTGACGATGAGACTGTTACAAAGGCCGCCCTTCGTTCGGTGGAAGAAGGTGGCATCGTATTTCTTGATGAAATTGACAAAGTCTGCGCTCGATCAGATGCGCGTGGTGCCGACGTAAGTCGTGAAGGTGTGCAACGTGATTTGTTGCCATTAATTGAAGGGACTACAGTTTCAACAAAACATGGTGCCGTAAAAACTGACCATATATTATTTATCGCGTCTGGGGCGTTCCATGTTTCAAAGCCCTCCGACCTACTTCCTGAGCTTCAGGGGCGTTTACCAATTAGAGTAGAGTTACGCGACCTTACAGAAGAAGACTTTGTTAGAATATTATCGGAAACAGAAAATGCTCTTACACTACAGTACTCGGCGTTGATGGCGACAGAGAACGTAACTGTTACTTTTAGTGAAGATGGTATTTCTGCTTTGGCCAAAGCAGCAGCTGAGGTAAACCGGTCTGTAGAAAACATTGGGGCTAGGCGTCTTTATACTGTGATTGAAAGAGTTTTTGAGGAACTGTCTTTTACAGCGCCCGACCTTTCAGACACCAAGGTGGTAATTGATCAAGATTATGTAAACAAAAACCTCGATGTTTTACTTCAATCCAGTGATCTTTCACGCTACGTGCTTTAAGCGCTTGCCTGATGGGGATTTACCCTTAACAAATAAGAAGTGTTAAAGTTTTTAATAAATAATAGCCGGTGGCTGTTAGCTGGCGCCCTCCTTACGCTTGTTTCTAGCTTTGGACAGACGTTTTTTATTTCGCTATTTGCGGGAGAAATAAGGAAAACCTTTAACCTGTCCCATGGTGACTGGGGAACAATTTATGGTTTTGGCACCTTTGCTTCAGCAATTGTTTTGGTGTGGGCCGGTGGCCTCACAGACATAATGCGTGTAAGGAAAATTGGCCCAATTGTGCTTGCTGTTTTAGCGGTGTCCTGCCTGATCATGGCATTTAATCCCTGGGCCGCCTTATTGCCCGTTGTTATTTTCTGTTTACGTCTTTCTGGTCAAGGCATGCCGACACACATCGCAACTGTTGCAATGTCTCGTTGGTTTTCTGCCAACCGTGGGAAGGCGTTATCAATCGCAAATCTTGGTTTTTCCCTGGGAGAGGCCACCTTCCCACTATTAGTAGTTGGATTGCTGGTTTATTTTGCATGGCAGGATATTTGGATAATTACAGCTATTGTAGCCTTCTTATCTATTCCGGCATTAGTTTGGTTATTGCAACGTGAGCGTAGTCCCCAGTCGATGGCTAAGGAAAGCCAATCAAAAGGCATGAAAAACCGTCACTGGACAAGAAACCAAACCCTGGCGCACCCTCTATTCTGGTTCATGGTACCAGCATTTGTTGGGCAATCAGCATTTAATACAGCATTCTTTTTTTTACAGGTTCACTTTGCAGAGATTAAAGGCTGGGAACACTTGCAGCTAGTTGCAATGTTTCCTATTTACACTGGCTGTGCGATTGTTGCGATGTTTTTATCAGGTATTCTGTTAGACAAGATCGGAACAGTGAATTTAATACCTTATTTCCAAATGCCCCTAGTTGTGGCCTTTTTGCTATTCTCTTTTGGGGAAACATTGGTTGCTGCTTTGCTTGGTTTTGTTTTTTTGGGAATAACGTCTGGAGCCTCTGCAACACTTCCAAATGCCTTTTGGGCTGAGTTTTTTGGGACAAAACACCTTGGGTCTATAAAAGCGGCGGCTGTAGCTGTTATGGTTTTGGGGTCTGCCATTGGCCCCACCCTAACAGGTGTGTTATTAGACCACGAAGTTTCCCTTGAAAGTCAATATGTTTGGATTTCTGCTTTTTTTGGCATCTCATCTATATTAATGTGGGTAGGGGTTTCAAAAGCAAGAAAATCTTTAGTAAGCTAGCGCTTTTTCTTTAGGTAGACATAGATCGCACCACCACCGCCATGTCTTTGGTGCGCCGCAGTAACGTCAAGAATAACAGAGGATAGTGGTAACTGGCGCAACCAGATCGGAACGTTTTCTCTTAAGACGCCGTGCCGGACGGGAATTGGGCCGTAATCCAGTTTGGGTTTCCCCTTACCGGTTATCACAAGTACCAATCGACGATCCAATTGCGCAGAACCTAAGACAAAGTTGTGCAATGCTGGGTGTGCCTCCACCAAGGTCATACCATGTAAATCAAGGACGGCCTCTGGACGCATTTTCCCGCGAGTTAGTTTCCCAAAAGATTTTGCATCCATCTTATGATGCTTTTTCTGTGGAACTGCTGTGCCCTTATTGTTGACTGCTTGCCTCAGGGTTTGGCCAATTTTAAAGTCTTTTATTTCAAAATTCGTTGTTGGGGGATTTTTAACTTTATTTATTATTTTAGCTAGACCTTGTGGCTTCACAGCCGCCAAAGGTTGAATAGGGATTGCCGTATCAGCAACCCTCCTCCAAAGGTCCCACTCTTCCGGTTGAAGTTTTCTAGCCATGAAGCGTCTCTAAAAAATAATTTCTGTTTTTAACATGGCGTAATTAGTTAACAGGTTTTTGGTCATTCACCCGTTGCGACAAGTTTCCAGTTTGGATCCGAGGCGCCCATAGAGCGAGCAAATGTCCAGACATCTCGTTGCCTCTTTTCTTCAGTTTCACTGCCCTCAACAATTTTGCCTTTTTTGTTTTTAACAACGGAAGTAAGTTTACAAACGAACCTTACATCTACTTCACCACGGTTGTCAGTCGGGTCAAAGGTAGCGCTCATTAGACCAGTCTCTAGCACACCAATAAATTCAGCTTCTATAGTTAATCCTTTAGTCTCACGATCCTTAACCACAGCAGAAAAAGCATCATAAACCTCATCACTTAAAAAGGTCTTAACACTTAAAAGATCCGCATTTTCAAATGCCATTAAAATCATCTCATAAGCACCTTTAGATCCCTGAAGGAACTCTGTGACAGAGAAAGAGGGCTCTACGGCTTTCATTGCCGCCAGCGCGCGACCGACGTCGCTATCTTCTTCAGTCCAGTCTGCAATATCTGGGTCTGATCCACCGTCAATTACCTCAAATTTTTTGCGTTTCGCTTCTGGTGACACACTTGTACTGCGCGGTGCCTCGTGACCCTCTCGAGTTCCAAGTACTCCGCGGAGTTTTAAAATAAGGTATACGGCGATACCAGCCAACGCTAAAAGTTGGATTAGTTGCATATTCATTTTAACCTTTTACCCCATGTGGAATAGAAATCTGACATATTAATCCTTATGTAGGTCAGCAAGTGGCTCAAGTCCACTAGGCTAAATGTGAATTGGAGACACAAATGCGCTTGTTGCTTGCCTTTATTGCAGTGCCCCTAATTGAAATAGGGTTGTTTATCCAGGTTGGAGATTACATTGGCCTTTGGCCGACCTTAACAATTGTACTTCTTACCGCCATCATTGGAACCTCGCTAGTTCGCAGTCAAGGAATCCGAGCTGTAGCAAAATTGCAGGATTCGTTTTTAACTATGCAAAACCCAGTTGAACCACTAGCTCATGGGGCAATGATTTTGTTTGCTGGCGCCCTATTACTTACGCCTGGGTTTTTTACAGATTTTATTGGAGTTTTGTTACTATTTCCACAATTTCGTTCTTTTGTAATGCGACAGCTTAGGTCCAGAATTAAAATGAATAAATTTAACTTTAATAAATCTGATAAGCACCACGCAGACGACGTTATTGATGGAAGCTTTAATGACGTTACTCCAAGGGATAATCCCTCCGGGTGGACCAAGGATTGAGAGCTCTGTAACTTTCTGATAAAGTAGGAAAAACAGACTTATAGGAGTACAAATAATGGCTAAAAAGGCAATTGAACAAGCGCTGAATGAGGAAGAGGTTGTGCCTAAGAAGCCGTTAAAAACGCAGGTTCTTGCTCAGTACATTAGAGACATGTCATTTGAAAATATCTTAGCTCAAAAAGGTATCACTGGTGAAGTACAGCCAAACGTATCTGTTCAAGTCAACATTGATGCCAAAAAGCGGCCCGTAGAGCATCAATATGAAGTAATTATAAAATCAAATATTTCATCTAAAACGAAAGACAAAGACGAGCCAATGTTTCTTCTGGAACTTGAATATGCTGGAATTTTTCATATTGAGAACATACCAGAAGACCAACTTCATCCTTATCTCATGATAGAATGCCCTCGTATGATATTTCCATTTTTACGTCGAATTGTGAGTGATGTAACCCGGGACGGCGGCTTTCCATCATTAAACTTAGAAATGGTTGATTTTCTAGCGTTGTATAGAAATGAGATCCAGAGAAGGGTTGATGAAAACGCTAAGGCTAAAGCGAACTAAGCTAACCTGTTCCACACAGAGCCTGTGCCTAAAGCTTCTACAAAAACTTTATGAGCTTCCTTTTCTTTTTCTGTTAACCGATCTGGCAAACTATTAGCACGTACGGGTGGCCGCCATGCCACCCCATCTGAACCGTCCGCTTGTTTTTCAGACGTTGTTTTTAATACCAAGTCTGGCTGGCGGCCTCCAAGTAATTCCAAATACACTTCTGCTAAAATTTCTGAATCAAGAAGCGCGCCATGAAGTGTCCTCGCGGAGTTATTTATGCTAAAACGACGACATAACGCGTCAAGAGATGCTGGAGACCCTGGAAATTTACGGCGCGCTATAGCTAAGGTATCTATCGCCCGACTTAGTGGTAATGAATCATGTTTTACCCAACCAAGCTCCGCATTTATGAATTTCATATCAAAGGAGGCATTGTGGATAACAAGTTTAGCATCACCAATAAACTCTAAAAAATCTTGAGCAATTAATTTAAATACTGGTTTGTCTGATAAAAATTCTTCACTCAGGCCATGTACGGAAAACGCACCCTCTGGCATGTTCCGTTCTGGATTAATATATTGATGAAATGTTTTACCAGTGGGTATATGATTGAAGAGCTCTACAGCACCAATTTCAACGATCCGATCCCCATCATTCGGCTCAAAGCCAGTTGTTTCAGTATCAAGAACAATTTCACGCATTTTTTTGTCTTTCTTCGATATCTCTTAATATATTTTCCACGCACAACTCTGCGCTCTTCATACTCGTAGTATCAATTACGTAGTCAGAGCGGGCTACCTTTTCAGCTGAAGAAAGCTGTTTGGAGATAATCACATCTAAATGTTTTTTTGTCATGCCTGAGCGAGAAAGGACGCGCTCTTCCTGAATTTTTGAGGATATTGTAACACAGGCTACGGCATCAAATTTTGTTTGAGTGCCTAGCTCAAACAAAAGTGGAATATCAAAAACAAGAATTTTTGAGGTATTTGTTTCAATAAAATTTTCTCGGTCCCGTTTCACCAATGGATGTATTATACTCTCTATTTGAGCTAATTTTTTAGGGTTTTCTAGCACAATTTCTTTTAGTTTTTTTCTATCTACGGTTCCACTTTTAACAACCTCTGGAAGTATCTTGCTCATCTGAATGACAGCTAAACCACCAGCACTGTACGCTTCATGTACTATCTTATCTGCGTCCCAAATTGCACAGCCTCTTGCTGAAAATAACGCTGCGGTAGTGGATTTACCCATCCCAATGGAACCCGTTAAGCCTAGTAAAAACTTCATCCGCTAACCAATTTAACTAATTCTAAATCAACCTTTGGGGGTAAACCAAACCATTGATGAAACCCCGGTACTCCTTGATACAAAAGCATACCAACTCCCGACACCGTATTAAATCCCAATTTTTCGGCTTGTGTTAATAATGGTGTCTTAACTGGTGTATAAACAAGATCCGTGACCAGTGCCTTTTTATTTAAAGTTTTTAAACTTATAGTCAGCGCTGGCTTACCCGTCATTCCTAAAGAGGTTGTATTAACAAGGGTTGAAATTCTCGAAAGCCATTCTTCTTTCTCGTCCCAGTCAATGACTTCTATTTTATCTGAGAGTTCGACAGATAAGTTTTGCGCCCTACTTTTGGTTCGGTTGGTCAGGTAAATTTGTGGCGTCCCAGCTGCTAGCAATGACACCAATATTGCACGCGCTGCGCCGCCCGCCCCTATCACTAACGCTGGACCGGCATTCGGAAGCCAACTGCCACCATTTGCTTCTAAGTTACTAATAAAACCATAACCATCTGTATTGTCTGCCAGAATATTACCACTGCTATCAACAATGAGTGTATTAGCAGCACCAATTTCTAGCGCCCGCTTGGTTTTACTATGTGACAAGTTTAAGGCGGCTTCTTTATGAGGTAAAGTAACATTAAATCCAGATACCCCTACCTCTGCTAAAACATTCACAGTATTTGAGAAATTTTTTTCGGGAGTATCGATGGCGATGTAATCACCACAAATGTTATTCTTCTGCAACCAATAGCGATGCATGATTGGCGATCTACTGTGAGAAATTGGGCTGCCTAATACCGCAACGATTTTTGGTGTAGTTGCGATATTTGCGTAATTATTTTGATGTAAAAAATTTAAAATCTGAGAAATTGATATACCCATAATATCAAACCAGTTGCCTTTAACCTTGGAAAACAAATGAGGTGTTTTTTCAAAGCAATAGCCTGCTGAACTGTTTTGAGCTTCTAACCAAAATTTGGTTACAAAATTTTGCACCTCTAGTGGTGACATCGGGTGCATGGTTAAGTTGCTCACCGCTGTATGACGCCACATCGGTTTAGCGCCTTTATAAATTACATTTGCTGTAATTAACTGATGTGTTTTACCCGCCATTTGCGAAATGTTTGCCGATAATTGCGCTTTAGAGTCAGGTTTACTGAAAACTTCACCATCTAACGAAAGTATTTGGTCACAGCCCAATACCCAGCTATCAATATTTTTAGACGAAATCTTTTTTGCTTTAAATTCTGCCAGAACGTTAGGAATATCTCTGTGAGGAGTACCCTCACTCACCAAAGACTTCATAATATTCAATTCATCAATGTTTGGTGATATATTACAAAAGGGAAGCGCAGCGTTTCGAAGAATGCAACAACGGGTTTTCGATTGAGAGGCAAGAATGAAATCCATTTGGGATAATCCTGAGGATAATTTGGGTTGTAGTATTTTGTAATACTGTGAGTTTACCGGCAGCTTATGGCTACCATACAAAAACCATCTTATTTCATGCAATTTATCACAGCTTTATTTACTGTAGATATGTATATTTATTCCGTGTTAATTAAATGCTTTTAACGTATTACTAAATTCTTATACAAGCTTTATACATTTAATTTTTTTTAAGCTTATGTTTTTAATGTGTTAAAATTTTGATTTTTTTTTTCCATTTATTATCCACAAGTGAACATGTTTGGGGATTAGTCTTTAATCCACAGAAAATCATGTACCTACAAACTACTACTAACTTATATACTTATATTTATTATTATTAAGGTTTACAAAATAATCTACATGTACGATTTTTTTATATCTCTTTACTCATGGTATCTAGTTGGCCATATTATTTCAGTGATTGCTTGGATGGCGGGAATTTTTTATTTACCACGACTGTTTGTTTATCATAGTGAAGAAGTTAATAAAAACTCTGATACTGATCGACTGTTCATAAAAATGGAGCACCGGTTGTTGAAAGTAATAATGGTTCCAGCAATGATAAGCTCTTGGTTTTTTGGAATTTGCCTCTCTATTATTCCTGGAGTTGTAGATTGGGAACTCTTTTGGCCGTGGATAAAACTGTTTAGTGTCTTATCACTTACACTGTTTCACTTTTGGCTTAGCAGACAACAAGTTTTTTTTAAAACAGGCCAGAACAAATTAAACGGCCGAACCTATAGGATAATGAATGAAGTACCGACTGTACTATTAATAATTATCGTTACTATGGTTGTTGTTCAGCCGATTTAATTTCTCAGCTATTAGTTTGACTCACTTATGTTATTTCAGTAACGGGATACTGCACCCATTCGGGATAGCTATTTTCTAAAAATAATTACTGTTCTAAAACTTTAGACTGGAAATGAAATAATGACCGTTGATCGTGTTAATTTAGCTGATTTAAAGGCAAAAACTCCCAAAGATCTTTTATCTATGGCTAAAGAGCTAGAGATTGAAAACGCCTCGACTATGCGTAAGGGCGAGATGATGTTCTCAATATTGAAAGAGAGAGCGGAAGATGGAGCTGAAATCTCAGGGGAAGGTGTATTAGAAGTTTTACAGGATGGATTTGGGTTTTTACGATCACCAGAAGCTAACTACCTACCAGGTCCTGACGATATATACGTATCCCCAGAGATGATTAGACAGTTTTCAATGCGTACAGGCGACACGATAGAGGGTGTAATCAAAGCGCCGACCGATACGGAACGATATTTCTGTATGATAAAGATAGAAAAAATTAATTTTGAGGATCCAGAGCGGGCTCGCCATAAGGTAGCCTTTGATAATTTAACACCATTATATCCTGATGAACGTTTTGATATGGAAGTCGACGATCCAACAGTTAAAGACCGATCGGCAAGGATTATTGATCTGGTTGCTCCGATTGGAAAAGGCCAGCGGTCACTTATTGTAGCGCCACCGCGCACCGGTAAGACTGTTCTTTTACAAAACATTGCGCATTCAATTGAAAAAAACCACCCTGATTGTTACTTAATAGTTCTATTGATTGACGAACGGCCAGAAGAAGTTACAGATATGCAAAGATCCGTAAAAGGTGAGGTGGTTAGCTCTACCTTTGATGAGCCAGCAACTCGTCACGTTGCAGTATCTGAAATGGTCATAGAAAAGGCAAAGCGGCTAGTAGAGCACAAACGTGACGTAGTAATTCTCTTAGATTCAATTACGAGGTTAGGCCGAGCGTTTAATACTGTTGTGCCGTCATCAGGTAAAGTTTTAACGGGTGGTGTAGATGCCAATGCGCTACAGCGGCCCAAACGTTTTTTTGGTGCGGCTAGAAATATAGAGGAAGGTGGCTCGTTAACAATCGTAGCGACCGCGCTCGTTGATACTGGTAGTCGTATGGACGAAGTTATTTTTGAGGAATTTAAGGGCACAGGAAATTCAGAGATAGTTCTGGATCGAAAGGTGGCTGACAAACGCGTTTTCCCGGCAATGGACATACTGAAGTCTGGAACTCGTAAAGAAGAGCTTCTTGTGGATAAAGTTGACCTTCAAAAAACTTTTGTTTTACGCAGAATTTTAAACCCAATGGGTACTACCGATGCTATCGAGTTTCTTATCTCTAAGCTTAAACAAACAAAGTCTAACTCAGAATTTTTTGACTCTATGAATACCTAAAGTATGTGATGGATGCGATATTTGCTCAGGCTACGGCGTCGGGACGTGCTGGCGTTTCCATTATTAGGCTGTCTGGCCATCAAGCATTTGATATAGCGTCGAAATTGTGCAATATTCCAACATGTGGAAGGTTGGCTTTGAGGTCGATCAAAGACCCAAATGGTGACCTAATTGATCGTGCTCTTGTCCTTTGTTTTGATCACGGCGCGAGTTTTACTGGAGAGAGGGTCGTAGAGTTTCATGTTCATGGTGGCCTAGCAACGGTGTCTAAACTATTGGCAGAATTGTCAAAAAGTGATGGTTGCAGATTAGCGTTACCAGGAGAGTTCACGAGGAGAGCTCTCGAAAATGGAAATTTGGATTTAAACCAGGTTGAAGCGCTTTCTGATTTGATAGAAGCAGAAACTGAGCTACAGCGAAAACAAGCGATGCAGGTGTTGGACGGCCATTTCTCCGAAGCTGGCAGAATTTGGAAAGAGAAGCTTTTAAGAGCCGTCGCTCTTCTGGAGGCTAGTATAGACTTCTCTGATGACGAAATACCTGCAGACCTTCACATTGAGGTTCGGTCTATTGTTGAGGCTACAGCGAGCTCTATTATGGCGGTGCTAGAACGATCTGTTATGGCGTCGAAAATACGCCAGGGTTTTACAGTCGCTATTATTGGAGCGCCAAACGTAGGAAAGTCTACTTTGTTGAATTCAATAGCAGGTAGAGACGTGGCAATTACTTCTGACATAGCTGGTACTACCCGGGATGTGATAGAAGTTCGCATAGACCTGAATGGCCTACCTGTAACTTTTATGGATACTGCTGGTTTAAGAGAAACAGACGACTATATTGAAAAACTAGGTATATCAATGTCTTACAAAAGATCTGAAGCTGCCGATGTTAGGGTGTTTTTGGTGGATAGTGAAGAAGACGAGCTTCTTATTTCTAAAGAACCTGGTGATATTGTCGTACAAAGTAAGGCAGACACTAGAGATGTTTCAGGCTTAGCTGTGTCTGGAAAAACTGGTAAGGGAGTATCTAACTTATTGAAGTTAGTAAGTAAAAAACTTTCACCAGAAACCATGCTAGACGTCGCTGCTATCCGTGAACGGCAAGTTGACGGGTTAAAAGCAGCTAATGATTGTTTGTCAAAAACAAAAGTTTTTTTAACTCAGGATCCCTTGCCTTATGAGTTAGCTAGTCAGGAGTTATATTTTGCGTGTACACAGTTAGATTTTGTTTTTGGAAAAATTGATATAGAAAGCATTTTAGATGAAATATTTTCTAGTTTTTGCTTGGGTAAGTAAGGGGTGTGTTTCACGTGAAACATTTTGATGTCGTTGTTGTTGGTGGTGGCCATGCTGGCTGTGAGGCTATTCATGCGGCGTGTCGGTACGGCTTAAGAGCTGCACTAGTGACTTTAGACAAGTCAAAGACGGGATCTATGTCATGCAACCCTGCAATTGGCGGTTTGGGTAAGGGGCACTTAGTTCGTGAAATTGATGCCCTTGATGGCATAATGGGTAGGGCTGCTGATGTTTCTGGTATACAGTTTCGTCTTCTAAACCGAAGTAAAGGACCGGCGGTGCAGGGGCCGCGTACACAGTCAGACCGGGAGCTCTACTTGCAAGCGGTTCAAAAAATTCTAGCAAAAGAAAACTTTACAGAAATTGAGGGGGAGGTAACCGGCCTTCTGTCTAGAGATGGTTGTATTGACGGTGTGATGTTGTCTGATGGCACTAGCGTTCACTCTTATACAGTTATTTTAACGGCTGGTACGTTCATGCGTGGAGTAATACATATAGGGGATAAGCGGGTTTCAGCGGGACGAATGGGAGAGGCTGCTGCTGACCACCTATCTAACCAAATGGAACAGTTGGGTGCTACGTTTGGTAGACTAAAGACCGGTACGCCGCCCAGGCTGAATGGGAATACGATCAATTGGGAAGTTTTAGAGAGCCAGCCTGCTGACGACGATCCAGTAATGCTATCATTTCTATCTCAATCTCCGAGCGTGAAGCAAGTTTCTTGCGGAATTACACATACGAACCAAAACACCCATGAGATTATTCAAGAAAATTTGGGGAAGTCAGCAATGTACGGAGGGCATATAGCGGGGGTTGGTCCAAGATACTGTCCGTCTATTGAGGATAAGATTATTCGGTTTCCGGATAAGCAAAGCCATCAGATATTCCTAGAGCCGGAAGGGCTAACAACTAATAGCATCTACCCCAACGGTATTTCGACATCACTGCCTGAAACGCTGCAATATCAATATGTTAGGTCTATCGTCGGCCTACAGAATGTTGAGATCTTGCAACCAGGATATGCTATCGAATATGACTTTATGAATCCAATGGGATTAACGAGAGATTTGGAAACAAATCTGCTTGATGGGTTATTCTTAGCAGGGCAGATTAACGGTACCACAGGTTATGAGGAAGCCGCTGCCCAGGGTTTGGTGGCGGCCATAGGTGTTGCGAAAAAAATAAAAGGCGTACCAAATATAAAATTTGATCGTTCTTCCAGTTATATTGGGGTTATGATTGATGATCTTACATCGCGTGGAGCTTCAGAGCCCTATCGAATGTTTACTTCTAGGGCAGAGTTTCGACTGAAGTTACGTGCCGACAACGCAGATCAACGTCTTACAGAGCAAGGGTGGTTGTCTGGGTGTGTATCTGCTGTCCGCTATAGAGCTTATTCGAAAAAAATGGAGAGGCTAGTTGCTTGTAAGCTTGTTTTGTCAAGTATGTCTGTGTCTCCAAATGAAGCTAGATCTGCTGGAATAGATCTTGGTCTGGACGGGCGTCGTAGAAATGGCCATGAATTATTGGCAATTCCTGGAGTTTCTGTTGAACACGTAGCTGATTTGGAGCCCTCGTTTTCAAAGTCATCTAAGGCAACAAAAAAACAAGCGGCCTGTGAGGCAGTATATATTACTTATATAGAGCGACAGAGACGAGATGTAGAGGCCTTAGCTAAGGACCTTGGTGTCGAGATACCCAAAAATTTTAACTACAGTATTGTATCAGGGCTGTCGTCAGAAATGATTAGTAAGCTGTCAGCCGCTAGACCACATTCCTTAGGCGCTGCCAAAAATATAGAGGGTGTAACTCCGGCGGCTTTGACAGCAGTGTTGCTGGGACTGAAAAGCCTTGAGTTAAAGAAAGCCATATGAAAAAAAGGTCTCTGAAGTGCTTTCCGGATGTTTCACGTGAAACAATAAAGCAGCTAGAGGACTACGTAGCTCTTGTGATTAAGTGGAATCCTGTAATCAACTTAGTTGCTAAGGGTGATGTGGCAGATATTTGGAGTCGCCACATTGAAGATTCTGCTCAAATAGTGTTTTTGACAGATATTGGCTCCTTGTGGGTTGATGTGGGTAGTGGTGGTGGTTTTCCTGGAGTAGTTGCTGCCATCCTTCTTAAGGCCACATCTCCATTAACTAAAGTGATTTTGGTCGAAAGTGATGCGCGAAAGGCGGTGTTTCTAAGGCAGGTAGTGTTAGAACTAGATTTAAACTGCGAAGTTCAAAATAAAAGAGTGGAGGTAGTCTCTGTTCAGGCAGTTTCTATAGTTTCGGTCCGGGCTGTCGCCGCGCTTCCTAAGTTATTGAAGCTTGTTGAACACCTCACTGAAAAGAATACAGTCTGCTTAATTATGAAGGGTAAAAATTTTTCTCAAGAACTTAAATTAGCACGAGATACGTGGTCATTTGACTGTGATGTGGTACAAAGTAAGACAAGCGCCGACGGGGCGATACTGGTTATTAGGAACGTCTATCGTGCAAAAAAACAAACCTAAGATAATAGCATTTGCGAATCAAAAAGGTGGGGTTGGTAAAACAACGACTACTCTTAATTTGGCAGCGGCATTTTGTGAAAGAGATCGTAAGGTATTGATTTTAGACCTAGATCCCCAAGGAAACGCATCGACTGGCCTTGGTTCTCTTGCTGAAGATAGAGAGTTTACGACCTACGATGTACTTAGTGGGGGTATCATTGAAGACCAGTTTATAATTAAAACAGATGTTGAAAATCTACACATTATACCATCTACAGTAGATCTGAGTTCCGCAGATATTGAGTTTGCTGCGGCAAAAGATAGAAGCAAATTGCTAGCGCTTGCCTTAAATAATTCAGATGTCGCCTTTTATGATTATATTTTCTTTGATTGTCCCCCATCTTTAAGTGTTTTAACCGTAAATGCGCTTATTGCGGCTGACTCTTTGGTAATACCTCTGCAGAGTGAGTTTTATGCTTTGGAGGGACTGTCACAGCTTCTCTTATCTGTTCGAGAAATTCGTAGTGCGGGTAACCCAGATTTAAGAATAGATGGTATTGTACTAACCATGTTTGATTCTCGTAATGGCTTGTCCCTACAGGTGGAAGATGATGCACGAAAAAACTTAGGAGAACTAGTTTTTAAGACAGTAATCCCAAGAAATGTGCGAGTTAGTGAGGCGCCATCTTTTTCTAAAACGGTTTTGAGCTATGATACTAAATCTAAAGGAGCGGCAGCGTACCGCGCTTTAGCTGAAGAGTTACTTTTACGACCTAAATAAAGGGGAGTTGAAAATGTCTAATGTAGGTAAGCGCCAGCGGGGTCTTGGTAGGGGGTTGTCCGCTCTTATGGCGGATATAGAGCCATCATCAAAAGACGCCTCAGACACAAAGGCACGATTTAAAAACGATACATTTTTGCCGATTGAAAAAATTCACCCCAACCCAGATCAGCCACGAAGGTATTTTGATAAGGATGATTTAAGTGATCTTGCGGCTTCAATTCGCGCTAAGGGAATTATTCAGCCACTCGTTGTGCGATCACATCCCAGTAAAAAGGGTGATTTCGAGATCGTTGCTGGTGAGAGGCGTTGGAGAGCTTCTCAAATTGCGCAGATCCATCAAATACCAGTTGTGGTTCGTGAGTTTTCAAATGAAGACGTTCTTGAGATAGCTATAGTTGAAAATATCCAAAGAGCTGACTTAAACCCTATTGAAGAGGCCGCAGGATATCGTCAGTTAATGGATAAGTTTGGTCATACACAAGATCAAATGGCACAGGCTCTTGGTAAGTCACGACCTCACATAGCCAACTTCCTTAGGCTTCTTGTACTACCAAAATATGTTCAAGATCTTGTAATTAAAGGAAAAATTTCTAGTGGGCACGCTAGAGCTTTAATCACTTCTAGTGATCCTTCAGGAATAGCAAAGATTATAATAGCGCGAGGGTTATCTGTAAGGCAGACAGAAGGTCTAGTGAAGAGCCATGTCGTTAAAAAGCAAATACCCTTGCCTGAAACAACAAAGGATGCCGATACAAAGGCTCTTGAGGGAGATCTTTGTGCAGCGCTCAAAATGGAAGTATCAATATCTCATAAACCCAATCAGGCGTCTGGTGAAATTAAAATTCGGTATAAGAATTTAGAACAGCTTGATGACCTTTGTCGCCACTTAACTAAAAACTAAAACATTAGTTTCTGTATTACTTGATTTAAGAGCGCACGGCCTGAGTTGGTCGCTCTTATAAAGCCGTCAGAAATATCTAGAAGGCCAAGGTCGGTCAGCTCTGTTGTGATATTAAACTTCTTACCAACCATAGCTTCTATTCTTGATTGGGAAATACCACCCTTGAGCCGTAGGCCCATCATAATGAGTTCATTTGCATGGTCAGTCTTAGAAAGAATATCAGGGGTAAGTTCACCGCTTGATTTAAGATGAACGGTATCAAGCCAGGCTGCTGGAGAAAGCATTGTTCTGGTTGCAAGTCTCTGATTATCAGATGTTATTCTTCCATGCGCTCCAGGACCAATCCCGATATAATCCCCACCCATCCAATAGATTAAGTTATGTTTAGATTCTAAGCCTTCAGAAGAAAAGTTAGATACTTCATAAGAATTTAGACCAGCTAATGCGCAGGTCGTGTCTGTAAATTCAAACATATCAGCCGAAAGATCCTCATTGGGCAACCCTGTAAGCTTTCCTGCACTGGCCCGGTATCCAAACGCAGTGCCAGGCTCAATGGTCAGTTGATAGAGTGACAGGTGACCGCTACTTAGAGATATGGCCCTTGTGAGCTCAGCCTCCCAAGATGATAAAGATTGGTTTTGCCGACCGTAAATTAAATCAAAACTCACGCGATCAAAGTGGTGATGTGCTACTTCTAAAGCTAGCATTGCGTCGTCTACAGAGTGCAGTCTCCCAAGCTTCTTAAGGTCAAGGTTATTTAAAGCCTGAATACCAATCGAAACTCTATTTACACCAGCTGCCTTAAAACCTGAAAATCGCTCAGCTTCAACTGATGATGGATTAGCCTCCAAGGTAATTTCAATGTCATTTGCTGGCGTCCAATGTTCATACGCCCTGGATATCAATTTCTCTACTAGCGATGGCGGCATTAAACTTGGTGTTCCACCACCAAAGAATATGGAATTAAGAAGTCGTCCGCTAGTAAGTTTGGCGTTACGATCTAGCTCTGAAATAAGTGCATCTTCCCAGACTTGGGTGTCTACGTTTGAATTTACGTAAGAATTAAAATCACAATAAGGGCACTTAGCTTCACAAAAGGGCCAGTGAATATAAAGCCCAAACCCACCATGGCGCCAATCGTTATCCAAGGCAGCCAGCTACTAATTTAGCAAAAGCATCTGCTCTGTGTGTTAAGGGATTTTTTTCTTCAGGACGCATTTCGGCGAAAGTCTTTGTGTATCCATCTGGCTGGAACATTGGGTCAAAGCCAAAACCATGCTCACCCCGTATAGGCCAAACAACCTGTCCTGGTGCGACGCCAGTAAAAACTTCGTCATGTCCGTCGGGCCAGGCAAGACATAGTGTACAATTAAACTGTGCTAACCTTGGGCTTGGTGCATGACGCTCCTCCAATTTCTCCCAAACAGCCTTCATTGCAAGATTAAAATCTCTACCACCTGCTTTTTCGGCCCAATCTGCTGTATACACACCCGGAGCTCCATCTAACGCATCAACAGAAATTCCACTGTCATCCGACAAAGCCGGTAAACCAGAGGCCATTGATGAATGATGTGCTTTTATTCTAGCGTTTCCTGAAAAAGTACTTTCTGTTTCTTCTGGCTCATCAATACCTAACTCACCAGCACTCATACAACTAATTCCAAAAGGCTGGAGCAAAACCTGTATTTCGCTCAATTTGCCTTGGTTGTGACTTGCTAAAACAATTTTTTTCTCAGCCAGTTTTCGCATTAAGAAGTGGCGGCCTTTTGAGCTCTGACTAATTCAGAGATACCTGATTCAGCAAGATTCATAAGTTCGTCCATTTGAGTGCGTGAAAACGTTGATCCCTCTGCTGACATTTGGATTTCGACTAACTTACCGGAACCTAGCATTACAAAATTACCATCAACACCTGCTTCACTATCCTCAGGATAGTCCAAATCTACAATAGATTGTCCAGCGTAAATACCACAGCTAACGGCAGCAACGGGATCTAGCAGAGGATCACTTTGAATATCTCCACTAGCGATCAATTTTTTAACAGCTAACTTTAAAGCAACCCATCCTCCGGTAATTGCCGCGCAACGAGTGCCTCCATCCGCCTGTATTACGTCACAATCGATGCTGATTTGTCGTTCACCTAGAGCTACACGATCTACTCCAGCCCGCAAACTACGGCCAATTAATCTTTGGATTTCCTGAGTGCGGCCAGATTGACCGTTCTTTGCTTCCCGTCGCATTCTAGTATGAGTGGCACGTGGGAGCATGCCGTATTCTGCGGTAACCCAGCCCAAACCGGTATTTCTTAAAAAAGCGGGGACGCGTTCCTCTAGGCTTGCCGTGCAAAGCACATGAGTGTCACCACACTTAATTAAACAGGAGCCCTCAGCGTGACGTGTGACCCCAGTTTCGATAGTAATGTCTCGCATCTGATTTAATTTTCGTCCTGATGGTCTCATGACTTGTTCTCCCTGTGCTGATGGGCGAATATGCGATGCGCACCCCAAATGGCAAGGGCTAGGTTAATGGATTCGTCTACTGAGCTATTTTCTGAAATGGACACACGCAGTCGTGAAGTGTTTCAACGGATAGTGGAAAGCTATCTTTCTTCCGGTGAACCCATGGGAAGCAGAACGTTAACACAACAAATGAACGAACAAGTGAGCGCAACGACAATCAGAAATGTAATGCAGGACCTGGAGTTTTTAGGTTTGCTTGATAGCCCGCACACTTCTGCTGGTCGAACACCTACAGAACTTGGGTTGCGTATGTTTGTCGATGGAATCATGGAGGTTGGTGATCCCGATGAATCAGATCAGCGCAAAATTGCCGCTAGTATGGGAGATGATGATAACGTCACAAATATGCTTGATCGTATTTCGAGTGCACTTTCTGGATTAACTCAAGGTGCGTCACTGGTTCTTGCTCCTAAAAAATCTTCTCCAATAAAGCATATTGAATTTGTATCATTAGCTGCTGACCGCTCCCTGGCGGTTTTGGTGTTTGCCAATGGAGAGGTGGAAAATCGGGTTTTTAGGCCGCCTACAGGTCAAACACCGAGCCAAATGCGCGAAGCAGTAAATTTTTTAAATGCTATTGGCCAAGGTAAAACATTGCAGGAACTGCAATCAACGATAGTTGGAGAAATTAAAAAACACCGAACAGAGCTAGATGCATTAACAGCAACACTAGTAGAATCCGGTATTGCTGTAATGCAAGATGCGGGAGGCGACAACGAGCGGTTAATTGTGCGAGGACGTTCGAACTTGCTAGAAAATTCTGGAACAGCCGATGATTTAAACCGAGTTCGTGTGTTATTTGATGACCTGGAGCGGAAGCGCGACATAGCTGAATTCTTAGAATTAACAGAGGGTGGCGAGGGTGTACGCATCTTTATTGGCTCTGAGAACAAACTTTTTTCACTTTCGGGTTCCTCTTTGGTAGTTTCTCCCTATATGGACAGTGACCGAAAGGTTGTAGGTGCTATTGGCGTTATCGGGCCCACCCGGCTCAACTATGGCAGAATTGTACCAATTGTTAATTATACAGCCCAGATGGTTGGGCGCGTTTTATCTGATCGAGGTTAGGTCGAAATGGCTAAAGAAAATGAAGATGATTTCCTCCAAGACATTAGTCTTGCAGAGGAGGAGATGTTTGGTGACGAAGAGCATACTGAGGAAGAGCTCGAGCTCGACTCGTTGAGGGCTGAGCGTGATGAGTTGAAAGACAAATGGATGCGTGCGCTGGCCGACGCCGAAAACTCACGAAAGCGCAGTGAAAAAGATCGGCGAGAGGCTGAAAACTACGGTGGCTCCAAACTAGCTCGTGACCTCCTCCCTGTTTATGACAATCTCAAACGTGGTCTTGATGTGGTAACTGAAGACCAGAGAGAGCTAGCTTCGGCCCTGATAGAGGGCGTTGAGTTGACTATGCGTGAAATTGTAAATGTTTTTAAAAAGCATGGAATTGAGCCAATTGTACCAGAAATAGGTGACAAGTTTGATCCGCAAGACCACGAAGCGATGTTTGAGGCATCAGTTCCTGGAACAAAATCTGGTGATATAATTCAGGTAATGGCTGAGGGTTTCATGTTACACGACAGACTTTTGAGGCCTGCACAGGTTGGTGTTTCATCTACACCCGCTTGAATATCATCTGAATTGTGAAAAACAAATTCGAAGAGCGGAAATTTCAACTTGGGTTCGATATCACATTTTTGATTTAAGTTCGTAAATTAATTCTAAAGCTTCTTTTGGGCTTAAGTTATCAGGTTGAACTTTTGCTATGGTCTCTTCCAATAGCGAAGATTTGGCGGGAGTAGAGGCTGGAATTGCTGAAAACAGTGGCAAGTCATCGATTAATGCTTTTTGTTTACTGGATCCCTCTCGTTCTCCTCTTTCTAGGGCCTCAAGTACAACCTTAGCCCTTTCCAAAACCATTGGTGGCAGGCCAGCGAGCTTCGCCACTTGTACGCCGTAAGAGCGGTCTGCGGCTCCCTTCTTTACTTCATGTAAAAACACAACCTCCCCCTCCCATTCTCGAACTGTCACTGTAGCGTTTTCAACTTTCTCCAGTTTGGCTGATAGCTGAGTGAGTTCATGGTAATGGGTGGCAAATAAAGCGCGGCATTGATTGACATCATGAAGGTACTCAAGGGTGGCCCAAGCTATAGAGAGTCCATCGTAGGTGGAGGTGCCTCGGCCAATTTCATCTAGAATTACCAGCGCTCGATTATCCGCTTGGTTCAGTATGGCTGCGGTCTCCACCATTTCGACCATGAACGTGGAACGCCCTCGGGCAAGATCGTCTGATGCACCTACGCGGCTGAAAATTTGTGAAACAACTCCAATTTCTGCTCTGGTGGCAGGTACGTAGGATCCAGCTTGTGCAAGCAGGGCGATCAAAGCATTTTGACGAAGAAAGGTTGATTTGCCAGACATGTTTGGACCGGTAAGAAGCCATATAGATTCATCATTACTGTTTAATGTACAATCGTTTGCTACAAAAACAGAGGATGATTGGTTTTTTAGAGCACTTTCGACAACGGGATGGCGGCCTTGATCGATTATAAAACCTCTGCCATTATTAATTTTTGGCTTTACCCAGCTCTCGCTTACAGCAAGCTCAGAGAGGGCAGAGGCTACATCAATTTCGGCTATTGCAGTGCTGAGAAGTTGAAGGCTTGGCGCACTAGATAGGACCATTTCTTTTAAATGATTAAAAATCTCTTGCTCTAAGCTGATAGTTTTCCCTGCAGCGTTTAATATTTTTGTTTCAAGCTCACCCAGTTTTATAGTTGTAAACCGTACTGCATTAGCTGTTGTTTGCCTGTGAATGAATGTTTCAGAAAGAGAGGGCGCAAGCATTCGCTGTGCATGGGCTGCAGTCGTTTCAATAAAATAACCTAATACGTTATTATGTTTTATTTTTAATGAAGAAATTTCAGCTAAAATTGAATAATCAGATTGCATTTTTGCAATGATTAGTCTTGCTTCATCCCGTAAGGCCCGTACTTCATCAAGATCATCTGAATATCCTGTATCAATAAAGCCACCATCACGGGTTAAGATTGGTGGATTAGAGATTAGTGCCGTGGTTAATTCGTTTGAGAGTAAATCATGGCCGACTAGGTCTGGGTTTATACTACTAAGAAGGCTTGGCAGTGATTTTTCAGATAATAGTTGGCTGACCTTAATTGCCTGCATAGTTCCATTGGCTATCGCCACTAGGTCACGTGGCCCTCCCCGGCCCAACGCTAGACGGCTTAGTGCGCGCTCGATATCTGGTAACTGTTTTAAGGCGATGCGTATCGCTGTGCGCGTGCCACTCTCTTCACAAAAAAACTGAACAGCGTTTGCTCTCTCGGAGATTAAGTCGATGCGTTGGGATGGGGTTGTGATTCTTTGGTATAAAAGTCGGGCTCCTGCGCCAGTTACCGTACGATCTACAGCAAATAGCAAAGAGCCCTGATGATTACCATTTAGTGTTTCTGTTAACTCTAAGTTGCGACGTGTTGCAGCATCTATTGATACGAAGTCACCCTGTGCTTCACGAATGGGTAACTGTAAAAGAGGGGTTTGTTCTTTTTGAGTAGTACTTAAATACTCAATTAACACACCAAGGGCGGCGGTGTCTGAACGGCCCAACTCATTAAAAACGCTAACCTTTTCATCACCATAAACCCCTATAAGGCTCTGTAACCCAGATTCACTGTCAAAAACAGTTGGAGGCATTTTTGTTGAGGCAGCTCCTGAGTCAAAAATAATTTCATGAATGCTAACATCTGCATCTTCAGAAACTAAAATTTCTGCTGGCGCCAGTCGAGCGAGTTCAGGCCCAAGTTGACTAAGTAAACACGACCTATAACAAACGATGCCTGTTGAAATATCAACCCAGGCAAGGCAGCTTTCATCACGAACGTTGGAAAAAGCTGCCAAGAAGTTGCTTTTTCTGGGGTTTAGCAAACTATCTTCGGTAAGTGTTCCAGGTGTAACCAAGCGCACAACACCGCGTTTTACAACAGACTTTGAGCCACGCTTTTTGGCCTCTTTGGGGTCTTCCAGTTGCTCGCAAACAGCAACACGAAACCCCTTTCGAATTAGTCTTAGAAGGTAACCCTCTGAGGAGTGTACCGGAACACCACACATTGGAATGTCTTCACCCAAATGTTTCCCACGTTTTGTAAGTGCTATATCCAGCGCCTGAGCCGCTAGCACAGCATCGTCAAAAAACAGTTCGTAGAAATCACCCATTCTGTAAAAGAGTAACGCAAGTGGGTATTCTTTTTTTATTTCAGAAAACTGCGCCATCATAGGCGTAATAGGATACTCAGATTTTTCCAAAACAACACCTCCGCAATAGAACGACTTTAAGCAAAGATGAAAGTAAAAGGAAGCGGTTGTCGTTGCTTTGTTGGTTCGATACAAGGTTATTTCAACCAGGAGTGCCATAATGGCTAATAATAAAGTAACAGATGAAGACGCGCTGGCGTTTCACTTAGAGCCAACACCAGGTAAGTTTGAGATCACCGCAACCGTTCCCATGACAACTCAGCGCGATCTGTCTTTGGCATATTCTCCTGGGGTAGCCGTGCCGTGTTTAAAGATTTCAGAAAACCCAGAGTTGGCCTATGATTACACTAATAAGGGAAACCTAGTTGCTGTAATTTCAAACGGTACAGCGGTGCTGGGACTTGGTAATCTTGGAGCATTGGGTAGCAAGCCTGTAATGGAAGGCAAAGCCGTTTTGTTTAAGAGGTTTGCAGATGTTAATTCAATTGACATAGAGCTCGATACTGAGGACCCAGACGAATTCATTAAAGCTGTCAAGTTAATGGGACCTACTTTTGGGGGAATTAATCTTGAGGATATCAAGGCTCCAGAGTGCTTTATAATCGAGCAAGCTTTAAAAGAAGAAATGGACATACCAGTATTCCATGATGACCAGCATGGAACGGCCGTAATTTGTGCGGCCGGTCTAATAAATGCGCTACATTTGTCTGGCAAAAAAATCCAAGATGTAAAAATTGTTTTGAATGGAGCTGGTGCGGCTGGAATCGCATGTGTTGAGCTACTTAAATCAATGGGTGCAAAACATAACAATTGTGTAGTTTGTGATACTAAGGGCGTTATATATCAGGGCCGAACAGAAGGCATGAACCAGTGGAAATCAGCGCACGCTGTCGCTACTGAAATGCGGTCTCTGGGTGAAGCAATGGTTGACGCAGATGTCTTTTTAGGGGTTTCGGTTAAAGGAGCTGTCACTCAAGACATGGTTAAAAAAATGGCAGAAAACCCAGTAATTTTTGCAATGGCAAACCCAGACCCTGAAATTACACCAGAAGAAGCTCACGAGGTACGATCTGACGCAATTGTCGCCACCGGTCGCTCTGATTACCCAAACCAGGTAAATAATGTTTTGGGTTTCCCCTATTTATTTCGCGGCGCATTGGATATTCATGCGCGCGCCATCAACGATGAGATGAAAATTGCTTGTGCGCGGGCGCTGGCAGAATTAGCGCGTGAAGACGTACCAGATGAAGTGGCGCTAGCCTATGGAACAAAGCTAAGTTTTGGGCGGGATTATATTATTCCAACACCGTTTGACCCAAGGCTTATTCACCGCATCCCGCCAGCCGTGGCGCGGGCGGGTATGGATACTGGGGCGGCCCGCCGTCCAATCATCGATATGGATGGTTATGAGCTGTCATTAAAAACCCGTATGGACCCAACGGCTAGTATTTTAAGAGGGATCAATGCGCGCGCTCGGTCTTCTCAGGCGCGTATGATATTTTCAGAAGGGCACGATGAACGTGTTTTACGCGCTGCTGTTATGTATCAACGTGAAGGTTTTGGAAACGCTATAGTTGTCGGCCGTGAGAGTGTGGTCAAGGCAAAACTAAAGGAGGCTGGACTTGGTGACGCGGTAGCTGAGATAGAGATCGTTAATGCTGCAACCACACCTCACTTAGATACATACAAAGAGTACCTGTATAATCGGCTTCAGCGTAAAGGCTTTGATCAAACAGATGTGCTTCGGCTTGCTGGTAGAGATAGGCATGTTTTTGGCTCTTTGATGTTAGCCCATGGTCATGGTGATGGTCTAGTGACGGGTGTTACTAGAAAATCAGCGCATGTTTTGGAACTAATCAATCATGTATATGATGTTGGTCCTCACGATGGGGCGGTTGGTGTAACAGCAGTTTTGTCTAAAGGTAAAATTGTTCTGATTTCAGATACATTAGTACACGAGTGGCCAAATGAGAACGACTTGGCTGATATTGCAGAACGGGCTGCGGGCGTCGCCCGTGCTCTTGGACTTGAACCACGGGTCGCTTTTGTTAGCTTTTCAACTTTTGGCTATCCTATCTCTGAGCGAGCAGAGAAAATGCGGATAGCCCCAAGGGTTTTAGCGAAAAGGGGTGTTGATTTTGAGTTTGAAGGAGAGATGGCAGTAGATGTAGCTCTTAATATCCAAGAAATGAAAAAGTATCCGTTCAGCCGCCTTTCAGGACCAGCTAATATACTTGTTGTTCCCGCGCGGCATTCGGCGTCTATTTCAGTAAAGCTTTTGCAAGAAATGGGTGGCGCAACTATTATTGGACCAATTCTTACTGGTATTGATAAGCCAATTCAAATTTGTTCGACAGTTTCTTCAGTAACTGACATTCTCAATATGGCTGTTATCGCAGCCTGCAATATCAGATAATGATCTATGATATTGGGCCTATTAACACTGATTTTTGTTATTTTTCTGATTAAAAATTTATCTTAGGTCTATAAAGGTAGAAACTGAATTCAAATGGTGAAGTTATGAGAATAGCGATGTGGTCTGGACCGAGGAATTTGTCCACTGCATTGATGTATGCTTTTGGAAACCGGGCTGATACTACAATTTCTGATGAACCCTACTATGGGGCATACTTGCACCATTCCGGCGCCAAACATCCTATGAATGAAATCATTATTGAAAGTCAGTCAAAAGACCCAGATTTAATAAGTTCTGCATTGACAGGACCAGTCCCTAAGCCCTTTAAAATTTGGTACCAAAAACTTATAACACATCATATGTTGCCAAAATTTTCTCTAGACTGGGTTGGTAAACAAAAAAATGTTTTTTTGATCCGTAGTCCGGCTAAGGTTATTTCCAGCTACGCTCGGAAGCGACAAAACCCATCACTAGACGATCTAGGGTTTCTGCAACAAAAAAACATTTTTGATTATTGTTTGTCGCTTGGTCAGGAACCCATTGTGATTGATAGCGATGATATCTTAGAAAACCCAAGAGCTTCACTTTCTGCGCTTTGTTATGCTCTCGGAATAAACTTTGATGAGGCTATGCTAAGTTGGGTTGCTGGTCCTCGTGCTGAAGATGGGGTGTGGGCAGCACATTGGTACGATTCTGTCCATAAATCCACAGGGTTTTCTAAGCCACCATCATCAACGCCAGATTTAGGTAATGAGTTTTCTGATATTTTGAATATTGCCAACGGGTTATACGACCAGTTCAATACTATTAAAATTAAGGTTTAAAAGCTTAAATTACAAAAACGAAAAACACTTACGCTTACGCAATTTATTTTTTGACCTAAACAAAAACCTATATCACGCGCCTTTTCCGAGCTGCTAATAGCTTTAATCGTAGTGCGTTAAGTTGTATAAAACCTGCTGCATCCTTTTGATCATAAGCCCCAGCGTCATCTTCAAAAGTAACATGAGCCTCTGAGTACAAGCTGTAATCTGACCAGCGACTAACAGTTTTTACAGAACCCTTATAAAGCTTCAAGCGTACAGTCCCCGTCACGTACTCCTGAGAGCTGTCAATCAGCGCCTGCAACATTTCGCGTTCTGGGCTAAACCAAAACCCATTATAAATTAGTTCAGCATATCTCGGCATTAGCTCGTCTTTAAGGTGTGCCGCACCTCGGTCTAATGTTATTGACTCAATTCCACGATGAGCTTCTAGCAACAATGTGCCACCCGGGGTTTCATATACTCCACGTGATTTCATGCCCACAAATCGCCCCTCAACTAAATCCAGCCTACCAATGCCATGTTTACCCCCTAAATCGTTAAGCTCAGTCAGGATTTCGGCGGGCGACAAGATTACACCATTCACCGCTTCAGCGTCGCCCGACTTAAATCCAATTTCAACATATTCTGGTTTGTCCGGTGCAAGTTCAGGCTTTATGGTCCGTTGATAAACGTAATCAGGGGCTTCTTTAGATGGGTCTTCCAGTACTTTACCTTCTGAAGAAGTGTGAAGTAGGTTTGCATCCACGCTAAAAGGTGCTTCACCACGTTTGTCCTTAGCTATTGGGATTTGATGCTTTTCAGCAAACTCTATAAGTGAGGAACGACTAGAAAGATCCCAGTCGCGCCAAGGGGCAATCACCTTTATGTCTGGATTTAGAGCGTAGGCAGCTAACTCAAACCGGACTTGATCGTTTCCTTTTCCGGTTGCCCCATGCGCTATTGCATTTGCTCCCTCAAGATCTGCAATTTCAACTAGACGCTTTGATATCAACGGTCGTGCGATGGACGTACCTAGAAGGTATAGACCCTCATATAAGGCATTTGCCCTGAACATCGGGAACACAAAGTCTCGCACAAACTCTTCACGCAAGTCTTCAACGTAAATTGACGATGCGCCCATTTTTTCCGCCTTAGCCCGAGCGGGCTCAAGCTCTTCACCTTGGCCCAGATCGGCAGTAAATGTGACAACATCGCAGTTATATTCAGTTTGTAACCACTTTAAAATTATTGATGTGTCCAGCCCACCTGAATAGGCTAAAATTATTTTTGTAGGCGAAGCCATCCATAGTCCAATCTAAGTTCAGCGAGTTAAATATACAGAGGGGCGTACAATTTTTTTATGTTATCGGCAAGTTTTCTAGAATCAATTTTATAGGTGAATTTTTGACTTCTTAAATTTTCAGGATGAATCAACATGAGTAGTTTCCCACCTCTCCCTGCGTTACTTCTTTAGAGCTATAACTTGCGCATTTTGACGGTTTGGGCCACTAGTCAAACCCATGACAGATTTTAGTAAGCAAACTGCCCTTGCAACGAAGCGTATGAGAGAGTTTTTTTCTCCGACACCACTGCAGCGGAACGATCACTTATCGGCGATATATGATGCCGATATTTGGCTAAAACGAGAAGACTTGTCCCCTGTTCGATCATACAAGTTACGGGGTGCTTACAATGCGATGAGCAAGCAAACTGACAAGCAGGTGTTTGTATGTGCTAGCGCGGGTAACCACGCCCAAGGGGTTGCTTTTGTATGTCGTCATATGAAGAAGAATGGCGTTATATTTATGCCGGTTACCACACCACAGCAAAAGATAAACAAAACTAAGCTATTTGGTGGTGAATGGGTTGAGGTGCGCCTAGTCGGGGATTATTTCGATGATACTCTCAGCGCTAGCAAGTCACACTGCAAAAAAGTTGGTGGCCACTTTCTATCACCTTTTGACGACCTTGATGTTATTGAGGGGCAGGCAACTGTTACGCATGAAATGTTAGAACAGCTTGGTGAGGCCCCTGACTTTTACGTTTTGCCAGTAGGTGGTGGTGGCCTTTCTTCTTCTGCTCAGCGCCTTCTTTTGGAGCGCGCACCGGAGACAGAAATATATTTTGTCGAACCTTCCGGAGGAAAAAGCCTTGCGGCTGCTCTTAAAGCGGGCAAGCCAACAAAGATTGAAAGTGTAGATACTTTTGTAGATGGCGCTGCCGTTGCAAAAATCGGTGACTATACCTTTCAGTTTTTGAAGGAGGTTAACGAAGATCATGTTTTGGCTATTCCAGAGGATCGGATTTGTACAACAATTTTGGAAATGTTGAATATTGAAGGTATTGTTTTGGAACCAGCTGGGGCGTTAGCCCTAGATGCTTTAAAAGATATAAGTGCCAAGATTAAAGGTAAAAAAGTTGTTTGTGTTTCGTCTGGTGGAAATTTTGACTTTGAAAGATTGCCCGAAGTAAAAGAGCGGGCTCAACGGTTCATAGGTGTTAAAAAATATTTTATCTTGCGCATGCCTCAAAGGCCAGGAGCCTTAAAGGAGTTTTTGAGCTTACTGGGCCCAGACGATGATATATCAAGATTTGAATATTTGAAAAAATCGGCACGCAATTTTGGGACAGTTCTTTTAGGCATTGAGACCTCGTCGCCAGAAAACTTTAATAGTTTATCTGCAAGATTGGAGAAGGCCGGTATGTCAATTCGGGATATAACTGATGATGAAACAATGGTAGATTTGATTATTTAAATGTAGTTTTAAAAGTGTTTTCTGCCGTAAAGGCTGCTGAGTTAAAAGTACAATGACACAGCATGGCGATCACCAGAAACAGCCAGTAGGCTTAAAGCCTCATCAATACTTAGGACGATCGGAAAATGGCTTTTCTCAAGGGGGACTGAATGCCGTATTACGGGCCGGGCTGTATAGATTGTACATATTTTTTCGGCTAATAGATTGTATTCTGGCATAAATATAAATCGCCTAAACCTGAAAAGTATGCGGGGACGATTTATTCGCCATCCCGTTTCTTCTAAAACTTCGCGATGCAAGGCCTGAATTGGCTGTTCCCCAGGATCAACGCCACCTCCTGGCAGTTGGTACTCATTATGTATTCCTGCTTGGAAGGTTGTTAAGATACCACCGGCTAATGGCAAAATTGCATAGACTCCTGGGCGATGTTTATAATTTTTTTTGGGGTCAGGGCTTTTGCCAAAGCGTTGCAATTTAGTCTCCGAGGGTTGGTGCCTGTCTAGACGTGCTTATATGTACAAGCTATGGCAAGTCCAACATATGGAAAGAATTTATGATAAAGCCATTAAATAAAAAGTCAGACGATAAGGTTTTACCCTTTCAGCTGGATGTTTCTGATATACGGGGGCGCATGGCGCGCCTGGATAGCGTTTTGGATGAAATATTATCACAACATGATTACCCAGTAGTAATTGAGGGTCTTGTGACAGAAATGGTTTTATTAACGGCCTTAATTGGTCAAACCATGAAATTACGATGGAAACTTTCACTTCAAGTAAGGGGTAATGGACCAGTCCGACTTATAGCTACAGACTACTATGGCCCTAAAGATGATGGTGAACCAGCCAAAATTCGTGCCTACGCCAGCTATGATTCTGATAAGGTTGACTTAAGTGCCTCAGGTTTTTCCCAAATTGGCAAAGGACACTTTGCTATTTTGATTGATCAGGGACAAGATACAACGCCTTACCAAGGAATAACTCCAATTTCTGGTGGTTCACTTTCAGGCTGTGCTGAGACATATTTTGCGCAATCTGAGCAACTTCCAACACGGTTTTCTCTCGCGTTTGGCCATTCGCAAGAATCTGACGGTAGTAGTGGTAGAAGAGCCGGTGGGATCATGCTTCAGCACATGCCAACACCCGGTGAACATGTGGCAATCGAAGAGGGGATATCTAGTGACGGCCTTCTAAGAGCGAGTGATATTTTGGATGGTGATGAAAACGAGAACTGGAACCGTGTAAATTTACTATTGGACACAGCTGACGAGTTAGAAATGGTTGGACCGTTGTTGGATCCTGGACGTCTGATACAGCTCCTTTTTCATGAGGAAAGTCCTCGTATTTTTGAAACACAAAAGATAAAATTTGGCTGTACATGCTCAGAGGACCGTGTGCGGCAGAGCCTGTCTATTTATTCAGCAAAAGATATAGGCCACATGACCACAAAAGATAACAAAGTAACTGCTGATTGTCAGTTTTGTGGCTCACACTATACTTTTGAACCAAGTACACTTGGGTTTGAGGCAAATTCAACAGATTAAAATGAACCAAGAAAAAAACGACATTTTGCGAGCAATAGCTCAACCAGCTGCAACTACCTCCGACTTTGATCTGAATCCTAATGGTAATCATAGTGCTGCGGAGTTGAAAAGTGCTGGTGTTTTGTTTCCTCTGATAGTCCGACCTGATGGCGTAAACCTCATCTTGACTAAACGCTCAGCACAGCTGTCGAACCACCCAGGTCAAATTTCTTTTCCGGGAGGTAAGCGTGAGAATGGAGATGCTAATATCGTGTTTACAGCATTGAGAGAGGCGCAAGAAGAAATTGGCCTATATCCTGAGAGTGTTGATGTGCTAGGGTCTTTACCAACACACGATACAATAACAGGGTTTAAAATAACCCCTACAATTGGATGGATTGAGGGAGACTGGGACGCAGTGGCTGATCCGAATGAGGTTTCTGAAATTTTTGAGGTCCCCTTTGTTCAGCTTATGAAGCTGGAAAACTTTCATTTACAAACACGAGCTTGGAAAGGCGTTAACCGTTCGTATTATAGCGTGCCGTATGGCCCTTACTATATTTGGGGCGCGACGGCCGGTATTCTGCGTGGATTCTGCAAACAAATGGGTCGGTTATGAAGCTTGATACTAAATCTTTAGACAAAGACATTCTGGCACCAGTGTTTAAAGCCTTTAATTTGGCTGGTTTTCAGCTTTTTTATGTAGGTGGATGCGTAAGAAATGTCATCCTAAAATGTGGACCGACAGACATTGATCTGGCAACAGATGCGACACCGTCTCAAATGCGTAAGGTTGCTGAGGCCATGCATGTTAGAGTAATTCCAACTGGTGAGGATTATGGCACACTTACGTTTCGGCTTAATCGTCGTAATTATGAGATTACTACATTTCGAAAAGATTTAAAAACAGATGGTAGGCGAGCATTAGTCGAGTTTGGTACTAGCCTTGAGGAAGACGCTTTGCGTCGCGACTTTACAATGAATGCGCTGTATTTGGGTTCGGAGGGAACCCTCATTGACCCGCTCAGTGGTATTGAAGACTTAAACATGCGCCGTGTCAGATTTGTGGGAAATGCCAGTGGTCGAATTAAGGAAGACTTCCTGCGTATCTTACGTTTTTTTAGATTTTATGCTTGGTATGGTGATCCAATAAAAGGAATAGATTCTGAGGGTTTTGCGGCCTGCAAAAAGCTTCAATCTGGTCTTCTGCATATTTCTAAAGAACGAATTGGGTCTGAAATTTTCAAATTACTACTTGCGGCAAGCCCAACATCAGCGATCATGTCTATGGAGTCTGCTGGTGTTTTAAAGTCTGTTTTGTCTGGGGCTAACGCGAGTGCATTGCCTTTTCTCGAAAGTCTAGAGGGAGAATTAAAGCCAAATGCCATACGGCGTTTGGCACTGATCGGTGGTCCTGAACTTCAGGAGCAACTTCGCCTCTCAAACTCTACGGCAAGGCAGCTAAAACAGATAAGAGGTATTTCCCAAAACTCAGAATTACCACAGGAACATGGCTTTTTGTTGGGCGAAGAGGGGGGCTGGGATTCGTGGCTGGTACGATGTGCTTTGCTTGGGGTGATCCCATCAGATGAGGATCGGAAAACTGTTACAGACTCATCAACACAGATAATGCCGGTTAAGTCAGCAGATCTTGTAGACTGGTTTGAGGGCCAAGAGCTTGGAGTTGCACTGAGAAAAGCCCAGGGTTTTTGGGTCTCTTCTAATATGACGCTTAAAAAGTCAGATTTGATTGCACACCTTCTTAAAGAAAAATAGTAACATGTTTTTCTTGGCATTGTGATGCGCACGTGTAATTTGCGACTCTATGTTTAGGTTTTTTGAAAAACTAGTTGATCCTTATCAGCCTTATCCTATTAGCAACACACCACCGCGACAGTTGTGGCCCTTCCTGCGTGAATATCTTTTGCCATTTAAAAAGGTCTTTTGGTTCTTGGGATGTTTTTCGGCTCTGGTCGCGGCTATCGAGATTATACTGATTTGGTATTTAGGTCGGCTGATTACTATGCTGTCAGATAGTACGCCGGCTGAGTTTTGGAGCTCACATAAGTTAGAGCTAATTGGGATGGCAACGTTTATTCTGACACTTAGGCCACTTATTCAGGCTATTAATACATTACTACAAAACAATGCTATGTTGCCAAATGTGGGAACACTAGTTCGTTATCGATCCCATAGGCATGTGTTGGGCCAATCAGTGAGTTGGTTTGATAATGACTTTGCTGGTCGTATTGCGAACAGGATAATGCAAACGCCACCTGCTATGGGTGAGGTTGTGTTTCAAGCTTTTGATGCAATTACATTTTCCATCGCATATTTGATAGGAGCAATATTTTTATTAGCTGAGGCGGATCTAAGGCTAGCTATTCCCCTTCTTATTTGGGTTGGGCTTTATGGATGGCTTGTTTTTTGGACTGTACGGAGGGTTGGACCCGCATCAGAGGCTTTTTCTGATGCGCGCAGTGCTGTTACTGGGAGGGTGGTTGACAGCTATACAAACATACATTCTGTGAAAATGTTTTCCCAAGACAACCAGGAACTTAATTATGGCTTGGAGGCTATAGAGAATGCTCGAACCAAATTTCAATATGAAATGCGGCTTTATACATTAATGGACATAGGGTTGGTTACGCTTAATGGTTTTTTGGTTGTCAGTGTTGTTGGCTGGGGAATTTATTTGTGGGTTATTGGTAGTGCTAGTGTTGGTGTGGTCGCGGCAGGCGCTGCGCTTACCACGCGTATGAATGGAATGTCAGGGTGGATTATGTGGGCTCTTACAACGGTTTTCCGTCAATTAGGAGTAATCCGTGAGGGTATGGAAACAATCTCATCACCAATTGAGTTGGTAGATCTGGCGAATGCCAAACCTTTGCGCATTGAGGCTGCACATATCTCAATTTCAAATCTGACCCATAGATATGGGCGCAATTTTGGTGGTCTGGAAGATATATCGCTTGAAATAAAACCCGGCCAGAGTGTTGGTCTGGTCGGGGCCAGTGGAGCGGGCAAGTCCACATTAATAAAGCTATTGTTGCGCTTCTATGATGTTGAAAAGGGTATAATTCGGTTTGATGGCCAAAACATTTCACATGTTACCCAGGACAGCTTGCGATCTCAAATTGGTGTTGTGCAGCAAGATAGCTCTCTTCTGCATCGTTCTGTGCGAGATAATATTTTATATGGTCGCCCTGGGTCATCAGAAGAGGAAGTGATTAAAGCTGCAAAAAAAGCAGAAGCACATGAGTTCATACTTACGCTGGAAGACCCAGAGGGTCGCGTGGGATATGATGCTCAAGTTGGTGAAAGAGGTGTAAAGCTTTCTGGAGGCCAACGGCAGCGAGTGGCGCTTGCGAGAGTGATTTTGAAAGATGCTCCAATCTTAGTTTTAGATGAGGCAACATCAGCGCTCGATAGTTCTGTAGAGGCCGACATCCTTGAAACACTATATGGCGTGATGGCTGGGAAGACAGTGATTGCTATCGCACACAGGCTTTCTACAATTGCGCGGATGGATCACATCGTGGTTTTGGAAGACGGACGAATTGTTGAAGAGGGAACGCATACCAGCCTATTAAAAGCGGATGGGGCCTACGCAACTTTTTGGCGTCATCAATCAGGTGGTTTTTTAGCAACGAAAAACTATGATGGCGTATAAAATCGAGCGATTAGGGCACCTCGGCGATGGCTTGGCAACCGGCCCAATTTTTGCAGCTCGTACTCTGCCTGGTGAGTTAGTTTCTGGAGATTTGATTGGAAACCGGCTACAAAACATCAGGATTGTCCAGCCTTCTGAGCAACGCATCTCGTCAGACTGTAGTGCGTTTAAGCGCTGTGGTGGCTGTGCGTTGCACCATGCACACCCAGATTTTGTAGCTAACTGGAAGAAAGGAGTGCTAATCCATGCATTAGGTGCACACGGAATAAAAACTCAAATCCAGGCTATTCAAACCTCTCCTAAGAATAGTCGTAGGCGTGTTAAGCTTAGTGGAAAGCGTACAAAAAGTGGTGCAGTAGTTGGATTCTTTGGTAAGGCCAGTGGAGTTATCCACTCGATCGATCCATGCAAGTTATTAGTGCCTGAAATTTTGGCAACTATTTCAGCGCTTGAGAGGTTTACTGCGCAGTTTGGCTCACGCAAAGGGCTATTGGAGTTTTGGTTACTGTCAACCAGTACTGGTATAGATGTTTCTATTGATGGGTTGGATCATAAGTCGGAAGCAGATCTGGGGTCTTTTGCTGAGTGGGCACGCTTAAGTGGGATTGCAAGACTTTCAGTTGGTGATCAAATTATTTGTGAGCATCAGACTCCTTGGCTTAAATTTGGCCAAGTCAAGGTTTCACCGCCGCCGCGTGGCTTTACGCAAGCAACCCTAGAGGGTGAGCGTGCGCTACAAGGAGCAGTCGCTCGCGCCCTCAACATAGCAGATTCGGTAATCGACCTGTTCTCTGGTATGGGCACACTAGGTCTGCCTCTATCAGAGGTTGCTACCTTACATTGCGTTGAAAGTGATGGAGAGCTTTTAGATGCAATCACATATGGTGTTCGTCACACTCAAGGAATTAAAAAAGTAACTACTGAAAAAAGAGATTTATTTCGAAACCCAGTAAGTCACGCGGATTTAGTAAATTTTAATGCGGCGATAATTGACCCGCCAAGGGCCGGTGCAGAACACCAGGTTCGTCAGTTAGCTCAAAGTCAAGTGCATAATATAGCGATGGTTTCTTGCAACCCTGTTTCTTTTGCACGGGACGCTAGTTTGCTTCTGGAGGGTGGTTATATTTTAAACTGGACAGAAGTTGTTGATCAATTTCGGTGGTCGTCCCATATTGAGGTAGTAGCTCACTTCCAAAAGAATTAAATATTACTTCCCAAGATCTTGCAAATAGACCTGGCCACAAAACAATTATGTGAGTTGCTTTTACATATTGCTACGTTAAATAGACGCAAAAGATAGTTTAAGTGAGGGCGCATGCGGGCAATAAAAGCTTTATTAGTAGCCAGCCTCATTTTGACATTGGCCTCCTGTTCCAGTTTTAGAAATAATTCACTGCCAAAGGTTACAAATATTCAAGTATTTAAGGCAGAGCGGATACTTTTATTACTTAATAACGACGTGGTTGTAAAAAAATACAAGTTCAAGCTTGGATTTTCTCCTGTAGGAAAAAAGCAATTCGAAGGTGATGGAAAAACACCTGAGGGTGACTATTACATCGATCGGAAGAACCCCAATAGTAAATACTATCTCTCGGTAGGTATTTCATATCCAAACGCATCAGATAGGGTGAACGCCAATGGAAGAAGCCCCGGGGGAGATATCTTTATTCACGGAACGCCAAGGCGTTATTGGTTCTCAAAAAAAGATTGGACTTGGGGCTGTATCGCAGTAAAAAACCGTGAAATTGAAGAAATTTATTCTATGGTCGATATAGGAACAAAAATATCAATTTTTCCTTAGTTCAAATTTGGGGTGCCGGTAACCAGGGTCCACCAAATTTTTCCATTTTCTTCTTGGTGCCAGCCAAACCCAATTTCTCCCATTTCTGGGGCAAGAATGATACCGCGTGTGGGTGGATTTACCATCCAAGCAGATAGTGTTTCCAACTCAGATTCAAAGGTTTCTGATATATTTTCTCCAAGCATTTTTCCAGTATAGCCAACCCGTTTAATGCGCTCTAGCGGAGAGGATCCATCAGACCCAAAGTGCCATGCCCGACTTTGGATCGCCATGTCACGAGAATGAGTAGCTGCGGCGGCATTCAGTTCTGCATTTAATTTAACAGAACCAAGTCCTGCAGCGTCTCGAATACTGTTTATGCCATCTAGCATGTTAAATTGTATTTTCCCTGCGTCATAACTGTTTATATAATAAATACGACGCATCGGTTGTCCATCGGGTCCTATATTACTGGCTAGCTGACAACCAGTTAATATTATGAAGCAAAAAGCCAAAAGTCCTCGAAAAAGCATAATTAATTCCCAGTTTGATTAAATGTACTTAACGCGGATAGGGGTTCAATCAAACCTAATATTATTAAGATATTTAAAATAATAATTCTTTGGTTGGAATGGAGGATGTTTATTATATAACAAGAGGCAACAGTTTGGAGTGAGAGGGTCATGATTAAAAAGAAAATAGCGTTTCCACGGCGGACTTTCTTAGCCGGAACGGCCTCTCTAGTGGGCTCTCTAGTAAGCGCTCAGGAAACGGGCCTGATCGGCTCTGTTGAGATTGAGCCAGTTGTCACAAAGAAAACTCGGCGAAATATAAGCAGTTTTAGAGTGCTGGATTGGCGGCCTTATTTCAAGGATCTAAAAAATGGAGCAATACTTTCAGATATAAGCTCACGTGCTCTTCATTTTTGGTCTGAAGATGAAAAAACCTATAGACTTTATCCAACATCGGTACCTATTTCGGATGACCTCACTCGAAAAGGTCGAACTAAAGTAGTTAAAAAAGTGGAGGGCCCATCTTGGTCGCCTACACCCGAAATGCGCATACGAAATCCAGAATGGCCAGAGTTTATTGGGCCAGGTCCAGAAAACCCACTTGGCTCCCACGCTCTCTACTTATCTTGGACTTACTATAGAATCCATGGAACCCACGACACACGCAAAATAGGGCGACGGTCATCCAATGGTTGTATAGGTCTTTATAATGAACAAATTTCTGAATTATTTAAATTTTCTAAGGTTGGGACCCAGGTTCTACTAATTTGACAAAAACCACTACTTTTGATAAATTATTTAAAGGAAATTTTTGTTTAACTTAAGCCTTTAATCCCACCTACTTTTTTTAGTTCATATTTTAAGAAAGATAAAAAAATGAAAAAATTTGGCGTTTTAGTACTCTGTCTTATGTTATCGTCGGGGGCGATTGCTGGCGATACGAATGAGGTCGTTATGGATGCAGAAGTTGTAGCTGAAAAAATTGAGTCGACGGCCGTAGCTTCGGATGGAATTATTTTGCCATTCTTTCTACTTCTTCTTTTAATTATTGCAGGCGCAGCCTAAAAATCCAAAAGTTTCCAAATCTCTGCTGGAGTTTTAAAATTGTAGTTATGGACCTTGGTGGGTTTGCGTAAATTAGATCATATCCATCCGTGCAAGTTCTCACCAATTATATTGGTCAGAACATCAATGTGTTTTTCACTATCGTTTAAGCAGGAAATGTAAGTAAAGCTTTCTCCGCCAGCCTCGACAAAACTATCCTTAATTTCCTCGTTAATTTCTTCAAGAGTTTCAATACAATCTGATGAAAAAGCGGGTGCGCAGACCGCAATGTTTTTTTGCCCCTGCTGCGCCATTCTAGCTACTTCTTTGACAGTATAGGGTTGCAACCATTCTTCTGGACCAAATTTTGATTGAAAGGTTGTTGCAATTTCTGTTTGGTCCCAACCTAAGCGTTCTCGTAAAAGACGAGTGGTTTTTTGGCATTGGCAATGGTAAGGATCGCCTTGTGTTAAATACCGTTTTGGGACCCCATGATATGAGCATAAAAGAACTTCTGGCCTTATCTTCGCTTCTGAATAAGCTTTTTCTATAGAGGTGGCTAGGGCGTCAATATAATCGGGACGATCAAAATACGGAGTAACCGTACGTGCTGCTGGTTGCCAGGTTTGTCTCATCAGGCTTCGGAAAAACGCATCATTTGCAGTTGCAGATGTTGGGCCAGCGTAATGCGGGTATAGTGGAAAAAATAAGATTTTCTGACATCCTGCATTTACCATTTCTTGAACAACAGATTTTGTTGAGGGATTACCATAGCGCATACAAAATTTAACTAACACACCAGTATCAAATCGACTGTTAACCGCTTTCTGAACGGCGCTTGTTTGATTTTTTGTAATAGTCATGAGGGGACTTTCTCCTGCCTCATTGTTCCAAATAGACTTATAAGCTGCGCCGGATGAAAATGGCCGCTTTGTCAGTATTATTAGCTGAAGTAATGGTTGCCAAAGCCAGGGACTGTAATCAATAACGCGACGGTCTGATAGAAACTCCCCAAGATAGCGCCGCATTGACCAATAGTCATATCCGTCTGGTGTCCCTAAATTTGACAACAAAACCCCTATTTTTGGCTGTAATACAGGGGGATGGTTCGATGGAAGGGTCTCTGGGGACAAGTTTTTTGGCTGTTTTCTCACATTAAATACCTCGATCTACCATCTGTAATTAATTGGAAAAGTCCATCTGTCAATAACTCGGTTTCGGTCTTGCGTCGTTAATGGCCTGGTACAGAGTTTTTGTTGCTGATCCAGGCTTCAAGGGCTTGGGTTGGGTATCGTCAGGAGCCCATCCAGACAAAAAGATTAATTCAAATGTACAATTTACCTTTCCATCTGCATCTGAATATCTTGATTCGAATTTTTTTTGTGCACATTCCAGCAAAGACCTGCCAGTAAAGCTTTTTGTGCGGTCAGTCATGATATTGGTCTCTCCCATATATCGAAGGTCCCTCATTAGGTGAAACAAGTCATTGTATTTTGTCGGAATTTTCAAAGCATCGGCCACTGGTAGGGCAAGACCTGCCCGTTGTAAAAAACTACCAAGATCACGGATCTGTGCCATTGGTGCTACCCTCGGTGAAAGACCCCCGTAAAGCTCTGTTTCAGCTGCTGCCATTGCGTTGCGTAATTCTAATAAGTTTTGATCTCCAAAACATGCTGCCATAAATAGGCCATCAGGCCTTAGGGCTTGCCTAGACTGTATTACTTGGCCCACAGGGTCATTAGAGTGATGAAGTCCAAGAGCGTGAATTACTAGGTCAAAGCTATGAGGTGTGAGCCTTAATATCTCATCATCTGGAACCAAAGTAGCCACAGGAAGGGCTTGCTTCCAGACCTGGGGAAACCCAGTTACGACCGCTGTTGATTTAAATTCTCGATTTACACCCTCTATCCGCTCTAAGATCTCGTCACGAACCAAGTCCTGTAAGAACATACCTTTTTTTAGGGCCCGTGCCCGTTTGGTTAATTTAACTTTGGTATCAAATAAGTTCTTTGTGTTCATTGCTCTGGGGTAAAAGTGTGATCAATGTTTTGCAACACCTTAAGCAGCTACTTATTTACCAAAACGGCTGCCCGCAAACTTAAACAACCAGGGTTTCTTTTTACAACTTCAATAAAAAGATAAGCTGGCTATTTAAAAACTTATAGTATGTACAAGGCACCCAAACTATTTGTAAATATTACTAGAACTCACAATTTGTATCTTAGTTCTGGCCGCGACTGGTAAAGAAGTTTAACAAGGTTTTATAATTGTGGAGCTTGCTTGGATGTCGATTGTTGAATTATACACATCTCCGTTTTGTGGGTACTGTGCTGCAGCAAAAAGGCTCTTGTTGAACAAGGGTGTTACCTTTTTGGAAATAGATCTTTCTGTAGAACCAAACCGTCGGTCAGAAATGTTGTTGAGGGCGCAAGGAAATCATAAAGTGCCACAAATTTTTATCAACAATCAACATGTTGGGGGGTGCGATGAGCTTCATGCCTTAGATCAATCTGGTAAACTTGTGGTAATGCTTGAAAGTTGAAAGTTGCAGTTGCGCAGATAACGTCGACAAACCAGCCGGATGAAAATCTTAAGTATGTCTTAGACCTAATGGAACAATCCGTGGGGCAGGATATTTTATTTTTACCTGAAGTGACAAATTGTATTTCTTCTGACTGGGTACATCTAAATAATGTTTTAGGCCTATATGAAGGTAATTTTTTTATAAAAAAAATTTCTGAAAGGGCGCGCGATCTAAAAATTTGGGTAGCATTGGGCTCAGTTGCGGTTAAGGTTAATAGCACTGATGAGCGTTATGTTAATAGATCTATCCTGATAAATTCTAACGGCGGTATAGTCGCATGGTATGATAAGATACACATGTTTGACGTAACAATTTCTGATACTGAAAGCTATCAAGAGTCAAAACACTATCAGCAGGGCAAACATGCGGTTTTAGCACAGACACCATGGGCTAATATTGGACTTACAATATGTTATGACTTACGCTTTGCTGGTCTTTATAGAACACTAGCTAAGTCAGGAGCACAGATTTTGACTGCACCAGCTGCCTTTACTTGCTCTACAGGGAAAGCACACTGGCACACACTTATTAAATCAAGAGCAATAGAAACGGGTTGCTTTCTAATAGCATCAGCTCAAACTGGCGAACACCCGGGCTCAAATCGCAAAACATATGGCCACAGCTTAATTGTTAACCCCTGGGGAGAAGTGATTTTGGATGGTGGCAAGCTACCAGGGCTTTTTTTCGCAAAACTTGATTTAAGAGAAGTAAAAAGTGCCCGCAATCGTATACCCTCACTAAGCGATAATTCTGAATTTAAAATAAGGTGACGGAAAGGCCATGAATAATCCGATTGAAACACTATCAGTGAGTTTGTTTTCTGAAATACTGGCTCTGGACCAACTTTTGAGAAGCAAGATTTCGAAGGGCCTGCCAAAGGGAATGGAGTTATCGCATTTTTCAGTGCTTAATCATCTAGCCCACGTTGGGACTGAACGGACACCCGCTGATCTGGCGAAATCATTCAACCTAACACGAGGTGCTATAAGCAATACGCTGGCAAAATTGGAGTGGGCTGGATATGTACACATTCGTCCTGACTGGGATGATGCGCGACGGAAGCAGGTTGTCATAAGTCCATCAGGCCGAGCGGCGCGCGACCACGCCTTTGCTCAAATTGGACCGATTTTGGCAGAAGCCACTGGGGCATCTGGTACGGAAGACCTAAAAAATATTTTGCCTGCTCTTCGAAGGCTTCGTACAAATTTAGCCAAAAATTTTTAAAGTGTATTTTTACTGGTTGTTACGTAGTTAACGTCAAGGTTTTCAAAAGAAATTGACCAACTCCATTTAAATTTGTTAAAAACAAAACCTTTTCGATCTACTGGTTCAAGGCCAGCTTGGGTAAGTAGTTTGAAAAGTTCATCAGGGGTTATGAACTTTTTCCAATCATGGGTGCCCTTTGGCAGCCATTGCATTATCCATTCTGCTCCAATGATTGCGGATGCAAAGCTTTTTAGGTTGCGGTTTAGTGTTGAACAAATGTGTAGTCCACTAGGGCGCAAAAGCTTTTGGCAAGCGGAAAGATACATGAGAGGGTTTGGAACATGCTCGATTACCTCCATATTCAAAACAATATCAAATAACTCTCCTTTTTGTTGGAGGTCCTCAGCCGTAGTGTGACGGTAATCGATTTGTAATTTTTGTTTTTGAGCATGTATCTGGGCTACTGGAATATTATTTTTAGCCGCATCGGCACCAACGACATCAGCTCCTAGGCGAGCCATTGGCTCGCACAATAACCCGCCTCCACAACCAATATCTAAAATGCGCAAACCTTGGAACGGAAGAGCTTCTTTTAGGTTTCGACCAAACTCAGATGCAATTTGCTGTGTTATGTAGTCAAGCCGACATGGGTTCAGCATATGTAGGGGCTTGAACTTGCCTTCAAGATCCCACCATTCTAGCGCCATTGCTTCAAATTTTGCTACTTCGGCCGCGTCGACTGTACTAAGCTTTTCTTGCATTCTGGTCTCCACCCGGATTTAACTTTTTAAGTGTTGTTTCACACAGTCAAAACAAAATATAGGATAACTATGGATAAAGCTGCAGGTCAAAAACGCACAGTGCAATTTCTTTATCCACCAATCGAGCCTTTTGATCAGCGTGTTTTGTCTGTGGGTGATGGTCATCAAGTTTATGTAGAGCAATGTGGCAAACCAGATGGTGTTCCCGTGATTGTTTTACATGGGGGTCCTGGTGGAGGCTGTAGCCCTGCTATGCGACGATATTTTGATCCTGGCCACTATCGCATTATTCTTTTTGATCAACGCGGTTGTGGTCGTTCTCGTCCAAACGCTGAGGTCAAGAATAACTCCACATGGCACTTAGTTGCAGATATTGAGTTCATTCGGGAAGATTTAGAAATTGAAAACTGGATGATTTTTGGTGGAAGCTGGGGTTCAACTTTAGCCTTAATTTATGCTCAAAAATATCCACTAGTGGTTCAACATCTAATTTTAAGAGGTATTTTTTTAGGCAGCCAGGCGGAGCTTGATTGGTTTTATGGTGGTGGCGCAGGGAAGTTTTGGCCTGACGCTTGGGCTCGTTTTTGCAATATTATTCCAGAGAATGAGCGATTTGATTTGATTGGGGCATACGCCTCGCGTCTGTTTTGCGGTGATTTAGCAATTGAAACGCGTTTTGGACGAGCTTGGGCAGGTTGGGAAAATGCTTTAGCCTCGATAGATTCGAACGGAAACCCTTATGAAGCACCAGCGCAGTATGCCCGGGCCTTCTCGCGTTTAGAGAACCACTATTTTGCAAACAAACTTTTTTTAAAACCAGGTCAGGGAATTTTAGAAAATATGTCTTGTTTAGTAGATACGGCAGGTCATATCGTTCAAGGTCGTTATGATATGATTTGTCCACCACACACGGCATGGAATTTGGCAAAATCATGGCCAAAATCACATCTTCAAATTGTAAGTAACGCCGGACATGCGCTCTCCGATGCGCCAATCAGCAATGAATTAGTAAAGATCATGGATGAATTGCGTACAAAGTAGTTAATAAAGAAGAAATACTTCAGCGTTTATTTTTAAGTGTTACATATAAAATTTATTGATTCGAAACCTCCTAGAAATGCGAAATTTTTATAATATAAGTTTTTGAAAACTATCAGGTGCCGAAGTTCATCAAACCGCTAACAACTAAATTTCTTATTTATTTATGAAGATTACAGATGGGCAACATTTTTCGTCTGGGATTGCCACTCGATGTCAAACACTGTAACAGAACTTCAACATCGGCTCTTTGGCTTCCAAACCCAAAGCTCCACCGGAAAATTTAACGGGCCGTGCGCCCGTTTTTTTGTGTCTATAAGGTTACTATGACAGATTTGATAGCAAAAGCTGCGACAGATAAACGATTATTTGATATTTTGAGTCCGATGATTGAAGGGCTTGGATATGAAATAGTGCGTTTGCGGCTGATGACAGGGAATACACCAACCCTTCAAATTATGGCTCAAAAGCCTGACGGCACTATGGAAGTGGATTCTTGTGCCGAAATAAGTACTGCTGTGTCAGCCCTCATGGATGTTGAAGACCCGATTATAGAGGCTTACACGTTAGAAGTTTCCAGCCCGGGCATTGACCGCCCGCTTACGCGACTGAAAGATTTTCACCAATGGGCTGGTTATAATGCTAAGATTGAAACCGAACAATTAATCGATGGCCGCCGCAGATTTAAAGGTTTGCTGGCTGGAGTTGAGGGTGATGAGCTATTAATCACAATCGACGAAGGTACGATCGGTTTGAAATTTGACTGGTTAGCTGATGCTAAGCTGCTTTTGACGGACGATCTAATTCGTTCGGTTTTAAGAAGCCGAAAAGACGCTGGCGAAATTGATGAAACCCAATATGACGAGGTACAAACCATCGTTGCAGGAGAGGAAAACTAATGGCCATTACATCTGCAAACCAGCTTGAGCTATTGCAAACAGCGGAAGCCGTTGCGCGCGAAAAAATGATAGACCCTAGCCTAGTAATAGAGGCAATGGAGGAATCTTTAGCTCGAGCAGCTAAATCTAGATACGGTGTGGAGATGGATATTCGCGTATCTATCGACCGTAAAACAGGGCGTGCAACATTTACACGTGTCCGGACGGTTGTGACCGAAGAATTGCTTGAAAACTATCAGGCCGAGTTTACCGTTGATCAGGCTAAACAATATATGGATAATCCGGAAGTTGGTCAACAATTAGTAGAAGAAGTTCCGCCTGTCGAGATGGGCCGAATTGCGGCACAGGCCGCAAAACAGGTTATCTTGCAAAAAGTACGTGAAGCTGAGCGAGATAGTCAATTTGAAGAGTTCAAAGACCGCGCTGGAACCATCATCAACGGGCTTGTGAAGCGTGAAGAATATGGCAACGTAATAGTCGATATTGGCCGGGGCGAGGCTGTACTACGTCGTAATGAAAAAATTGGTCGTGAGAGCTACCGACCAAATGACCGAATAAGAGTTTACATTAAGGACGTCCGTCGTGAGCAGCGTGGGCCTCAAATTTTCTTATCGCGAACAGCGCCAGAATTTATGGCAGAGCTTTTCAAAATGGAAGTACCAGAAATATATGATGGAATAATTGAAATAAAGGCTGTTGCTAGGGACCCAGGATCGCGCGCAAAAATAGCAGTTATCTCCTACGATAGCTCCATCGACCCGGTGGGTGCTTGTGTTGGTATGCGTGGCAGCCGAGTGCAAGCTGTGGTTAATGAACTTCAGGGAGAAAAAATTGATATTATCCCGTGGAATGAAGATCAACCAACTTTTCTGGTGAACGCATTGCAACCAGCAGAAGTGACCAAGGTGGTGTTAGATGAAGAGGCTGGAAAAATTGAAGTTGTAGTGCCCGATGAGCAACTTAGTTTAGCTATTGGTCGCCGAGGTCAAAACGTTAGACTTGCGAGCCAATTAACTAATCTTGATATTGATATTATGACCGAGGAAGAAGAGTCAAAGCGCCGACAGGCAGAGTTTGAAGTCCGCACTAAGTTATTCATGGATAATCTGGACCTAGATGAGTTTTTTGCTCAACTATTGGTATCGGAAGGCTTCACAAATCTTGAGGAAGTGGCCTACGTTGAGGTGGAAGAACTTTTAGTCATTGACGGTGTGGATGAGGCAACTGCTGGTGAGCTGCAGGCACGAGCTCGTGACGTAATTGAAGCGGAAAACAAACGGGCCATGGATCGGGCTCGCGAGCTCGGCGTGGAAGATAGTTTGGTCAACTTCGAGGGCCTTACTCCACAGATGATTGAAGCATTGGCTGATGACAACGTAAAAACACTTGAAGATTTAGCTACCTGTGCTGACTGGGAGTTGGCTGGTGGTTGGACAACTGTGGATGGGGAGCGCGTCAAAGATGATGGTGTTTTAGAAAAGTTTGATGTTGATTTAGCTGAGGCTCAAAATATGGTGATGACTGCACGTATTATGCTGGGCTGGGTAGATCCCGACGATCTTGTCGACGACGAAGAGCCAGCTTCAGAAGCGGAAGTTGTTCAGGAAACCTAAATGAGCCGTGGAGGTATAAATAAATCTGAAGATTTCTCGGAACGAAAATGTTTGGTTAGTCAAATGTCTAGCCCCAAAGAGGGATTAATTCGGTTTGTGACTAGTCCTGATGGAGTTGTTGTTCCAGATATTTTGGAAAAGCTCCCGGGCAGGGGTTATTATGTTACAGCAGACAGAAAAGTTTTGGAGGAAGCCGTTAAGCTTAAAGTTTTTAATCGGGCAGCTAAGGTACAAGTCTTAATACCAATCGATTTAATTAATGAGATCGACCGTCAGCTAGCCCGCCGAGTGGTTGGTCTGGTATCAATTGCTCGAAAGGCTGGTAAAGCAGTGACTGGTTTTGAAAAGGTTAAGGGCTGGCTCTCTGAGGGTCGAGCAAAAATTTTACTGCAGGCCAGTGATGGATCTGAGCGTGGCAAGGGCAAATTGTGGACCCCAGAAGGGGGCAGGTTTTTTGGCTGTTTGACGTCTCAGGAATTGGGTTTGGCATTTGGGCGTGGGCATGCAATACACAGCGCACTCTCGGCTGGTGGACTCAGTGAGCGTGTAGTACATGAGGCCGCAAGACTGCGCGGTTTAAGAGAAGCCAGCTAGATGGCATAGGGCGTTTGCCCTCTGAAAGGACGATAGAGCTTTATGAGCGAAGACGGTAAAAAGACCTTGGGTGTAATGGGCGGACCACGTTCGGCAAATGTGAAACAAAGTTTCAGTCATGGGCGAACTAAAAACGTTGTGGTTGAAACAAAGCGCAAGCGAGTTGTTGTTCCTAAACCAGGAGCAGCCAAACCTGCGGCGCCTGGTGCCGTTCGCGGTGGTGATCCAGCTAGACGTCCGGCAGGAATTTCTGACGTAGAAATGGATCGTCGTTTGAAGGCTGTTCAAACAGCCAAGGCTCGAGAAACAGAAGACAACAAACGTCGTGAAGAAGAGGAGCGCTCCAGAGAAGCAGAGCGAAGCCTTCGTCGAGAAGAAAGTGAAGCCAAGGAGCGTGAAACCCGGGATCGAGAGCAACGTGCAAAGGTAAAGGCTGACGCAGAAGAGGCCAAAAAAGTAGAGGCCGAGGCAGCTGCTATGCGGGCTGCGGCTCCGCCACCGACACCTGAAGAAAGAGCGGCGAAATCTGGTGTTTTGAGGAGCAAAGCGCCAGAACCAAAACGTGAAGAGACAGCACGACCAAATAAAAACAAAAACCGGGAAGAAAACCGGCGTTCTGGTAAACTTACAGTAAATCAGGCAAGCACTGGTGGCGACGGTCGTCACCGCTCAATGGCCTCGATGAAACGCAAACAGGAGCGTGCGCGTCAAAAAGCGATGGGTGGAACTGTTGAGCGCGAAAAGGTTGTACGTGATGTTCAAGTACCTGATGGAATTGTGGTACAAGAGCTTGCAAATCGTATGGCAGAGCGAGCCGCTGATGTTGTGAAGTCTTTAATGCAAATGGGTATGATGGTGACCCAGAACCAAACAATTGATCAAGATACGGCCGAACTCATTGTTGAAGAATTTGGTCATAAAATAGTCCGAGTTTCGGATGCTGATGTAGAAGACGTGATCCACCAGGTTGAAGATAATCCCAAAGACTTACAGCCGCGTGCACCTATAATTACCGTTATGGGTCACGTCGATCATGGTAAAACCTCTCTATTAGACGTGATTAGAAATTCGCGAGTTGTGTCTGGGGAGGCAGGTGGAATTACGCAACATATTGGAGCTTATCAGGTCCAGCAAAACAATGAATTATTAACATTTCTCGATACTCCTGGACACGCAGCCTTCACTTCCATGCGGGCACGTGGCGCACAGGTCACAGATATTGTAATTCTAGTAGTTGCTGCTGACGATGCTGTAATGCCCCAAACTATTGAGGCTATCAACCATGCTAAAGCGGCTCAGGTTCCAATGATTGTGGCAATTAATAAGATCGACCGTCCAGCTGCAGACGCTCAAAAAGTGCGGAGTGATTTGTTACAACATGAAGTAATTGTTGAAAAAATGTCTGGTGAAGTTCAGGACGTTGAGGTTTCGGCAACAACTGGGCAGGGGGTAGATAAACTGCTTGAGGCTATTGCACTACAGTCTGAAATTTTAGAACTAAAAGCAAATCCAGATCGAGCGGCATCGGGTGCTGTAATTGAGGCGCAATTGGACGTTGGTCGTGGACCCGTCGCAACGGTCCTAGTTCAAAATGGAACACTGAGACTTGGTGATATTTTTGTAGTTGGAGAGCAATGGGGAAAGGTTCGCGCCTTGGTTGATGATAAAGGGAACCGCATTAAGGCCGCTGGTCCTTCTACACCTGTAGAGGTTTTAGGCTTAAATGGTACTCCTGAGGCCGGTGATGTTATAAATGTTGTGGACACAGAAGCGCAAGCTCGGGAAATTGCAGAATATCGTGCTAAGGCCGCTAAAGATAAGCGGGCCGCTCTGGGTGCTGCGACAACTCTTGAACAACTTATGGAAAATGCGAAGGCGAATGAAGATGTGAGTGAATTGCCCATCTTGGTTAAAACTGATGTGCAGGGTTCTGCTGAAGCGATTATCCAGGCAATGGCTAAAATTGGAAACGACGAAGTTCGGGTCCGCGTGCTGCACTCTGGCGTTGGGGCTATTACTGAGACTGATATTGGGTTGGCTGAAGCTTCGGGTGCTCCAGTCTTTGGGTTCAATGTAAGGGCCAATACATCTGCACGAAATACTGCGAACCAAAAGGGCGTAGAAATTCGTTACTACTCAGTTATTTATGATCTTGTGGACGATGTAAAAGCTGCGGCTTCTGGGTTGTTGAGTGCGGAAATTCGTGAAACTTTCATTGGCTACGCAAGTATTAAGGAAGTATTTAAGGTTTCTGGTGTTGGTAAAATTGCTGGATGTTTGGTCACAGAAGGTGTGGCTAGAAGATCAGCAGGCGTTCGTTTATTGCGTGATGACGTCGTAATTCACGAAGGTACATTGAAAACACTAAAACGCTTTAAAGACGAGGTGTCTGAGGTTCAGTCAGGTCAAGAATGTGGCATGGCGTTTGAGAATTATGAAGATATTCGAGCAGACGATGTTATCGAAATATTTGAGCGTGAAGAGGTTGAGCGCAATTTAGCCTAAAGGTTTTAACACTATTGTAAGCGACGAGATATTTTTACCAAAGCTCACGCAAAGCGAAAAAAGGCTATCATAGCCAATCATAAAGAATAGGTACTAGTGGTATATCGGCGGCGGGCATGGGGTATGACCTAAGTTCTTGTTTTGTTACCCATTTTAACTGTTGATTTTCACGTGGGTGTGGAATGCCTTTCCACTTTCGACACACAAAAAGAGGCATGACCAAATGGAATGTTTCGTAAGTATGGCTGGCAAAGGTAAGTGGGGCAAGGCAGCTCTCCCAGGTATTAATTCCTAGCTCCTCCTCCAGCTCTCTTAACAAAGCTAATTCAGGTGTCTCGTGGGCTTCTACTTTTCCACCGGGAAACTCCCATAATCCCTCCATAGGCTTGCCTTTTGGGCGCTGTGCCAAAAGCACGCGTCCGTCTCGATCAATTAAGGCAACAGCGGAAACTAAAACAGTTTTCATGAGCGATAATCGGCGTTTATTTTGACATAGTCATTGGTAAGATCACAGGTCCAAACGGTGCTGGATGAGCTACCGATTCCCAAATCAACATGAATTGATAGATCACTTTGTTTCATATATTTTGCGGTACTGGCTTCCTTATAATTTTTTGCCACCTGACCTCTTTCTGCGACTAAATGTGATCCAAACCATATGGAGAGACGATCGCGATTAGCTACTGCTCCTGATTTACCAACTGCCATTACCACCCTTCCCCAGTTTGGATCCTCCCCGGCAATCGCCGTTTTGACTAAGGGAGAGTTGGCAATAGCCATAGCCACTTTATGAGCATCTTTATCAGAAGCTGCTCCTGCTACGTTAACAGTGATAAACTTTGTCGCTCCCTCTCCGTCTCTTACCACTTGTTGGGCTAAATCCAGCATAACCTTTTCCAAGGATTTAGAAAACCTTGAGCTTTTGCTGACATCTACGCCTGAAGCGCCTGTGGCCGCACAGATTAGAGAATCAGATGTAGATGTATCACTATCAACCGTTATGCAGTTAAATGTTTTATTGCTTAGCTCTTTAAGGAGTTTCTGTAAGTCTATTTGTCCAATTTTGGCATCAGTAAAAATGTAAACCAGCATGGTTGCCATATCTGGTGCGATCATACCTGATCCTTTGGCGATTCCGCTAATAGATACTCTTTTGCCATCTATATCTAAGGTAGCTGATGATCCTTTCGAAAACGTATCAGTTGTCATAATGGCCTTCGCTGCATTCGCAATTGATCGCTCATTCAGAGTGTTTTTTAAATCATCAATACAATTGGTAATCTTATGATCTGGCAAAATCTCACCGATTACACCTGTAGAAGAGGTAAATATTGCACTATTAGGTAAGCCTAATTTTAGGCTTAGGGCTTCGGAAATTCGATTAACGGAGGCTTGACCGTCAGAACCTGTAAAAGCGTTGGCATTCCCAGCATTAACAAGAATTGCGGCACCTTGCTCTGTGCCTAGGCCAATTTTGGACTGGCAGTCTAGAACTGAAGCCGAGCGCATAGTTGAGCGCGTAAAAACACCAGAAATAGTTGTTTCTGGCGATAGCTTTGCTAGCATCACATCTTCGCGGTCAATATATTTTATACCAGTCTGCCCAGTAGCAAACTGTACTCCCTTTATAATTGGTAGTTCTGGAAAAGAGTCAGGAGCTAGCGGTGATTTTTTCATTATTTTACCTGCAGGTCTAAGGTTAAAAATTTAGTAAAATCTATTGGAGTTTTAGGCATTATAACATTTGCATTGACCGTTAGTTCGCGGAGATATGTATCAATAGCCAAATTTTGTAGTTCTATTTCTAGATTGCTACGAACATCTTCAAATTTAGGAGGTAAAATTTTACGACGATCATCTAATTGGATTAAATGAAAGCCAAATTGGGTTTGAACGGGCCTGGAGTAGGTACCTATCTCCATATTCAGTACAGCATCTTCAAATGGGGCAACCATTTGACCTTTTTTAAACCAACCTAAATCTCCACCACCTGGACCAGATGGGCCTATGGAGTACTCTATTGCTAGTTCACCAAAGCTCGCACCACCTTCCAACAACTTTATAAGACCTTCGGCTTTTTCCTTAGTATCAACTAAAATGTGAGAAGCTTTATACTCCTTTTCTTCTTTATTCTTATCATATTTTTGTAGGTAGGCCGTTTTTAAAATTTTGTCTGAAACTGCTTTTTCACTAATATTATCAATTATAATTGTTGATAAAATATTACGCCGCTCATTCTCCATCGTTATTGAAACCCATTCCGGATCTTTCTTGAAAGAGCTAGCTAGTATTTGTTGTTGAACTAATTGATCCACAATATTGGCAAACAAGACATCACTGCCTAAATTTTGATATTGATCTGGCAATCGTCGTTTTATGTCTAAGACATGTCCAACTGTTAATGTTGTATCATTAACAGTTGCTACTATCGTGTTTAGGTTTGGTTCTTGCGCATTAGCTTGCCACGAAAGCATTATTGCAAGCATTGTCCCAATCATAGGTGAGTACTGTGGTAACATATTTTCATCCTCTGGTGCACGGGGAAATACCAGTGCCGTTGACACTGTAATCCAGGCCCCATACATCGCTTTAGTAGACCTCAGCGGGCTAGCTTCTCTTGAAATAGCCCTTAAGAATTCATAGGCTTAGGTTTTGATGCGGGCAAGTGGATCACTCATATAATTAGAACAATTAAGCGGAGCAAACATGTTGGGCCTAGGAAAAATTGCTAAAAAAGTTTTTGGCACACCAAACGATCGCAAAATTAAAGCGATACAGCCTCTAGTTGACCAAATTAATTCGCTTGAGAAAGAGTTTGAGGGCCTAAGTGATGCTGCTATAATATCAAAAACAAAAGACTTAAAAAACCGAGCTGAAAGTGGTGAAGAGTTAGACAAACTCCTACCTGAAGCTTTTGCCAACTGTCGTGAGGCCGCACGGCGTTCATTAGGTCTTCGTGCATTTGATGTGCAGCTGATGGGAGGTATATTTCTACACCAGGGAAACATAGCGGAAATGAAGACTGGTGAAGGTAAAACACTTGTCGCAACCTTCCCAGCTTATTTAAATGCACTAACAGGTAAAGGCGTACACATTGTAACGGTTAATGATTATCTGGCTCGTCGTGACGCAGAATGGATGTCGAAAGTCTATGGTGCATTAGGCTTGACGACAGGTGTTGTTTACCCCCAGCAGCCAGACGATGAAAAAGCTTCGGCTTATGCGTGCGACGTGACTTATGCTACAAATAATGAACTTGGGTTTGATTATTTGCGTGACAACATGAAGGCTGAACTAAATCAGATACACCAACGGTTCCATAACTTTGCAATAGTGGATGAGGTGGATTCTATTTTGATAGATGAGGCTCGAACTCCCTTGATCATTTCAGGTCCGGCGCAAGATCGTTCAGAGCTTTATCAAACTGTAGATCTGTTAATCCCTGAAATATTAGATGACCATTTTACACTAGACGAAAAAACCAGAAATGTAACATTTACTGATAATGGTAATGAATGGCTTGAAGAGACTTTGCTTGAAAAAAAAATATTGCCTGAAGGGCAGTCGCTTTATGACCCAGAAAGCACGACAATTGTTCACCACGTGAATCAGGGCCTCCGAGC